>ERZ791905.76-NODE-76-length-125800-cov-32.269116_pt1 | contig 125800 bp, 104 predicted proteins | sample MGYA00510147_ERZ791905 | MGnify/ENA primary metagenome ERZ791905 (study PRJEB30046, sample SAMN00792084) | human gut metagenome | study: EMG produced TPA metagenomics assembly of the A metagenome-wide association study of gut microbiota in type 2...
CCTCCGCTTTCATCTTGTAAGCAAAGGCTTTTTCAGAGGGCAGAATGTGCTCTCGGTGTAGGTTGCTGTCTACAAGCACGATTGCCGCCGCATCACGGTCAAGGGAAACAATTAAGGCAGGGACTTCTGTGATCCCTGCCTTAACTGCGGCGTGTAAGCGGCGGTGTCCGCTTATCACCTCATATTCATCTGTGTTTTCAATCGGTCGAACAATCAGCGGCGAAAGAATTCCTTGCGTCTGTACGCTTTCGATCAAGGTATTCATTTCCTCATCGTCCTTGACCTTGAATGGGTGTCCGGCAAAGGGGTGCAATTTTTCTGCCGGAATTGCCACCGGCTTTTTCATCGTATTTTTCATTTTATCTCCCTCTTTCTTTGTATCTTGCACGGGCTTTTTTCTCCAGCTCGTGCTCTTGCTTTAATAATTCATACAAATGCGGAAACTTCTCCAAAATTTTCTCCGCACGGCGAAGCTTTTCTCGAACAGGCTTCATTTGTTTGCTGATCGCTTTTCGGCTCTCTTTGTTTTGGCTTTCATCCTCCGGCGATTTTGGACGGCGGATACGATTGCTGATGTCGCTGCGCTCACGTTCCAGTGTCAAAAGCTCAGACCGAGATTGCTCAATATTTATCTGTAGGTCGGAAACTGTATGAATATCCTGCTCCTGCAAAAAGTGATAGTCGGCAATCAGTTTTTTCAAATCCTTTTCCGCCGCCCTTAAATCAGGTGACAGCAGCATTACATTTGTAAGCTCGGCGGCAATTTGAATTACTGTTATGATGATATAGAATATCATATTTACTAAAACTGTTGCCGCATCGTGGCTGTGGTCGATAGAGAATTCAAGCTTTCGCAGTTCATCTTCCAACGGAAACTTTTTAGGTCTGTACGGTGGGCGGTACTCCAAGGTGAACAGGCGGTATCTGTTCTCGGCGTTTTTATCCAACTGTGCTTGTACGATTTCTTTTGTAAAACCAATATTTGCAAGCCGAACAGAGCGTTCCCAATGCTTTGCTTTCACGGAAAAACGTACGTGGTCAAGCGTATATCCGAGCGCATATAACTGGCTATCAAATTCTCTCGGAGAGGTAGCAAAAGACAGGCAATATTCCACATCCTCACGGAGATAGTCCCGATGTGTTTTCTTGCCGGACTTGTGCCGCCAATAGTCTTTTTTATTACCGCCGTAAAAATTGCTGTTTTCAAGAACAGATAAACCGTGTTCCCGGCATATCTCATCCGATACACGGCGAAGTTCCTTGTGGTCGCCGATTTTGTTTTGAAATTTTGTACCGTCCTTAAATGAAACGGGATTCACAACAAAATGACAATGCAGATTATCTGTATTCAAATGAACGGTCACCAACACTTGATATTTATCGCCCCACATCTTTCGGGCGGTAGCTTTTCCGATTTCAAAGGCTTGCTCCGGTGTGACTTCGCCTTCACGGAAACTCTGAATCCCGTGATACCCGACAACCTTACCACGAATCCCGAACCGTCGCTGCACGGCAATCATTTCGGCATAGGCGTTTTGCTTTGAGCAGTTAATGCCGCCAACATACATTTTACGGTCGGTCTTATTATCGTTCTCGGCGTAAGAAAGCGCCGCATACAAATCATCGTCAAGATATTCTCTTGCGGTGGTCTTGTCGGGATTGTCGGCATAGTCAAGCGTTGCTTTCAAATTCTTGTAAATAGGCCAGAAGCCTGTAACAGCCACAATACATCACCCCTTTCCCGGCAGCAGAAAAGTTGCTGTAATTGCTTTCAGTACATCACCGATTTCCTTGTCCAATTCCGGTGAACTCGCTTTATCTGCAAGTTCACCGAGCTTTTCAAAACAAAGAAAAAGAGTGTCGGGTGGAATGCTTCTCGGCTCGTACCCCAACGCTCTTTGCTTTACATATTCAGTTGTACTCAGCCCGCACGTTCGGGCTTTTGACTGTATTTTCTCTTTTTCTTTTGCCGTGACACGCACGGCGATTCGTATATCTTTCATATACATTATTCCTTCTTTCGTTCTTTTTCCAAGGGGCTTGGGGGACGGAGTCCCTCAAAGAGTAAATCAGCCTCTTGGGGCGGATTTTGATTGGGAGTTTGGCACACAAAGTCCCTGCTTGTTACGGTGTAAGACACACACCATATGTGGTATTCGTCTGTTTTTCTGTGGCTTGCACCGTGAGGGAGCGACCTCATACAATTATTGTTTGTGCAAATCTTTCGATTGGTTCTGCTATTGGTTGATATTGGCATCACTTTTATTGTGATTACCGTCAGTTTTGAAAACTAGTGGAGTCATTGGTTTTAGTGGGGGCAATTCCTTTGGGTATTGCCATCACAGTACCGTCAAAAGCAGGAAGCAGTGACATCTTAGAAGCTGTCAAGAAAATCGAGTACCGCTTCTTCGCTGTCGTCGTTTTTTTCCTTTTCGGAAGGTGTTTGTGCAACGGGCTGTTGCACAAGTTGTAATAAGCCGCTAAGAGGGTTTGTTTTTGCCGTTTCCTCTCGGATGGTGGATATAACCCTTTCGAGGAAAGCTTCTTCGGTTGCAGTTCTTTCTGACAGCTCCATATATCCGCAGATAGCAGAAATGACCGCCTTGCTGTATGAAACCTCTGCACCTTGCAGATATTCATAAGCCTTGCGGTCATTTTCTTTACTCAGATTAAAGCGTACTTTTACATTCTTAATGCTCATACCGCACCACCGTTTCTGTTAAGGGAAACGAGTGCCATATACTCATATCCCTTTGCGGTGGCACAAATATCCTCGTTGATGATAACTCGGCTTGCATCGTAATCGGCAAAGTTACGGATAAGGCAACCACCGCCGTCGATCACATATAGTTTCATCAGTTTGGGATCGTATTCGTGTTCACGCAGACGGTGGAAGATACCGGCGGTGTATTCTTTTGCGGTTTTGATAACCGTTTCAAGATACTGCCCGTCAATATCTGCTGTGCCTTTCTTGAGAATTTCTGTGATTATCGCATCATCGATGATTGTATGATAGTGCTTCATCATCTGCTCACGGATAAGAGAGCGCATTGATGGGTGCCGTACTTCTCGGTAAACATACGCTGGGCATCAGGTTTCTTGTTTACAATCCGAAGCAGGTTCATTGTACCGTTGCCAATATCGCAGAGCATATTGACACCCTTAAAATCACCAAGGTTTTCGGCAACAGCAGCGAACCCCTGCGGATAGATTTCTGCACCGACAATTTTAATGCGGTAATCGGTGTTACGGAAAGAAAATTCAACATCGCTGTGTTGAAGCAGATATTTCTTAAACTCAGCCTTTTGCTCACGTACCCAAGTTAAGGGTAGTCCTGCGGCGATAAATACAGAAGCCTCGGTGAGGCGTTCTCTCCGTAACTCCCGTGCGATAGCGGCAAGGGTGTGTACATAATAGTCCTCGTCAGTAAACTTGTCTGCCGTAAATTCCTTATGACCGACGCCGATGGAATAGTATTTGCCGTTCCATTGGAGCAGGTCGCTGACAAAGGTGGGTTCGGTATCGCTTTTCATTACTCCGGTGGGAAAGCAGCAGTTCGCCGTTTTCATATTCCCGTAGCCGTGGTCGATACCGATAACGTACATTTCATTAAATTTTCTCATAATTTCATTTCTCCTTTTCTTACTTCAATTTGTTGTGCTTTTTGATTTGTTCGTACAGCTCTTTATCGGCGAGTAATACTGCTTTTTTGAAGTAGTTGCAGTAAATCCCGTAGATAGAGATAAGCTGCACGCAGCGGTGTGCTTCGCCGTCGTCAAGCAGAATGCAGTTGCCGTCCTTATCACAGTTGGCGCACAGCGAATTAACAAGACGGTGAACCTTTTCCGCCTGCTTGGTTGTAATCTTCATCATAGACCTTTCCTCCTTTCGTTTTCGGGCAACAAAAAAGCCGCCGGTTTCCCGACGGCAATGCCCGTGTATTTTGTGAGGTTTTCGCTCCCTCACTTATATTAATGCATTAAAATTTCGGTTGCTGAAATAATGAGATAACAGATATAAAATCAAAAGCGTAACAAGTATAAACCCTTGTAAATACTGCGTTTTTATGATATAATGATAAAAAAGATAAAATTTGATAACAAGAATCTTTACAAAAACTTTTGAAAAATATTTTTTCGTCCTGTCAGACTAAAGGAAGTTTTATGGGACACTTCTTTTGATAGAATTAGTACGGGGGTACAACGGAATATGGATAAAATCAGCTTTTTCAGCGCCGATTATCGTGACGGCAGAGTGCATATCGGCGGCAAGAGCTATCCTGCGGGGACTTTTGCGGCGCACCTGCTGAATCAGTATTACGAAAATGACACCGCCGCCCGTATTGGCGTTTTCACAACGGATAATTGGCAGCTTGAAAAGATGTTGCGGCTTGGGTATTTGAAAGTCAGCGACTATGTGAACGCCGGAGAAAGAATGGTAAATATCTTTACTGCACTTCCGTGGCTGAAGCCATTTGATATGCTCGGCACAGATGATGAACATAACAGAATAGCAACGTTGTTTTCTGAAGAAAACGGACATATCATAAGCGAATATTTTTCCCGTCGTGCAAAGATCGGTCAAATGGATGTGGGGCAAATAGTGTTTCCCAACTTACCGAAAGAATATGAAAAAGACTTCTTTGACCGTACTGAAGCTCTGCTTGGCGAAGTCAATGCTACACTCAGTTTCTACGATACTTTGAGTGCCGACATTCGCAATTCTTTTGAAAAGCTTAGAGTTTTCGTGAGCCGTGTAAATGAAGCTGACCGATTTGACGAGGAACATTTGCTCCCCATAGCATTAGAAGTATTCGGCTCTGTGCCGTTTCCCGTGACAACGGAATATGTACCGATCAAGAAAGCCAGCCGCAGTAAAACGGCTACTCTTGCACGCAGGCTTTATTTCGACAGCTATTACAGCTTTGTGATGACCGACTTCTTTGAAGGCTTACATTACGGTCATTATCCAAGGAGGTGCGATATCTGCAAAAAATATTTCCTTATGACCTCTGCGGCAAGGCAAAAGTATTGTACAGGTTATGCGCCGTTTAAGCTCAAGGGCAAAGCCATTACCTGCCGGAAATACGCCGCAAGAATCAACCGTAAAGAATTAGCGGCGGGCAATCCTGTTATCCGCATCTATAAAAACCGCTGCTCTGTGCTCCGAATGGAAAGAAAACGAGGTACTGTCACAGAAGAATTTGCCTCCACAGCGCTTGATCTTGCAAAAGAGCGTATGCAGCGTGCAAAAGAGGATGCCGAATATGCCAACAGTCAGTATGAGTCGGATATGAGCCGTGAAAAGCTCTACGCCGAAGTCGATAAGCAGTTAAAATAACGGTAAGTATCACAGAACGGAGGTGAGTGCCGTGACAGAAATTTATATAGATAAAGCAGATTTAAATATGTATCAATTGAAGACGGCACCGCCGAAATGGGATTTGCAGGAATATATTGTAACCTATCTGAAAGAGAAAGATAACCGCTATCTTGCTTGGTTTCTGCACTATTATGAAAAAACGCTTAACAACAATGTGCAGGAATATATGCGAAAGCTCTTTATGCCGGAGCATTTTGCGGATATGAAACAGGCATATATTGCAGGACTGCTCAAAGCATTAAAAAACTACGATATTAAGCAAGGCGCGTCGTTTACCTCGTTCAAGGAACGGTATGTGGAACGGGAGATACTGGACTATGTGCGCTCTATGCGTACAGGCTTCACAGCACAAAGCATCGCAGAATATGCCAAGTTCCGTAAAGCAATGGCGATATGGTACAAATACGAGCGTGATTATTCAGATGAAACACTGATAAAGGTTGCAGGCGAGCTTGAGGAAACCGTTGAAAACACTAAAAAAATATTACTCGGCGGTCTGCTCAATGAAAACCGGGTGGATTTGTATCGGCAATACACAGACGATGACGGTGAAGAATGCACAGAGGAGGCACATTCCGACGGTACCTCTGACACTTATACGCTGTTTATGAAAAATGAGCTGTATACCCGACTGTGGGAAGCATACGAAAAACTGGAGTATACCGAACGAAAAATGTTATCTCAAAGACTCGGTTTTTGCTTTGAATGCCATAGTCTGTTTTATATGGATCATAACGATTTGGACGAATACGGCGAGCCGAAAAAGAAGCCAATCAAGAAGATGATGTATACGGATATTGCTACCGACCACGAATACAGCTCAGCAAATACGGCTCATAACAAGTGTGAAAAGGCGCTGGAGAAATTAAGAAAAGCAATAAAAGATTTAATATAAATTAGCAAAAAGCGGCGGCAGGAAGATTCTATTCTTTCTGTCGCCGCTTTCCATTTTGGTAGGTATGTTCCGCTAATTTAGGCTTTATTTTTTCTTAACAGTAATCAATGAGGTCTTTTTCCCGTTTTTATTTCTCCTGTGCTAATCTATAATTGTCATAGATAGTTCGAAGCAGTGCTTAAATGCACTATTTCGCCCCCCAAATCTTTGATTTGGGAGCAAATTTTCAAAGAAAATTTGACTATGCCCATTGCAATGAATATCGAGTGAATTCATTATAAGCGTAAGGAGGGATTAAATATGTCAGCCATATTTAAAGCTATACACGAATTTGATAAGCGCATTGAAGCACGAGCGGAGCATTTCGCATTCAAGCATCCGTATCTGTCCTTTTTTGCGGTATTTATCGGTATGCCGATTTGTGTTCTCGCTGCCGTGTTTTTCTTCACCGTAATTATTACGGTTCTGATTGCTTTGATTTTCGGATGGATGTAAGCGTCTTAATATAGTTTTAATGTGCTGTATATTCTGCTAATCCCGATTTAATCTTTTTGCTGTTAAAATATCAAACAAGGAGGTAAGACTATGAATATTATAATCGGATTTATCGGTCTTTGTGCTGCGGCACTGCTAATCTACTATGTTTACATACTGATGAAAGGGGATGAGCAAAAATGAGTGCGGTAATACAATACATACTCTATCTTGCCGTTCTTATTGTTTTGGCGATTCCGCTCGGCGCTTATATCAAGAAAGTAATGAACGGAGAGAAAACCTTTCTTTCCAAAATTCTAACGCCCTGTGAAAACGCTGTGTATAAGGTTATGCGCATCAAAAAAGACGAGCAAATGAACTGGAAAAAATATGCCGTTTCCGTTCTGATTTTTTCAGGCATCGGACTTATTTTTCTGTTTTTGCTTCAGATTTTGCAGGGAGTTCTTCCCGGAAATCCGCAGGGGATTTCGGGTATAAAATGGGATTTGTCCTTTAATACCGCAGCCAGTTTCGTAACCAATACAAACTGGCAGGCATACAGCGGCGAGTCCACATTAAGCTATCTGACCCAAGCGCTCGGACTTACCGTGCAGAACTTTGTTTCCGCAGCCACGGGTATTGCCGTGCTGTTTGCCCTGATACGGGGATTTATAAAAGTAAAAGCCGATGGATTAGGCAGCTTTTGGGTTGATATAACAAGAATCGTCATTCATATTTTGATTCCGCTGAATCTTGTCATCTCCCTTTGCCTTGTGGGCGGCGGCGTGATTCAGAACCTGAAAGGCGCTGAAACCGTATCGCTCGTTGAACCGATTGCGGTAAGCGCAGACGGCGAAATTCTTGAAAACGCCGAAATTGACCTTGATACAAATACCGTAACAGTTGACGGCAAAAAAATAGAAGACGCCGAAATTGTTACCGAACAGTTTGTACCTATGGGTCCTGCGGCAAGCCAGGTCGCCATTAAGCAAACGGGTACAAACGGCGGCGGTTATATGGGCGTTAACTCCGCTCATCCGCTCGAAAACCCGAACGCTTTTACAAATTTGATTGAAATGCTTTCAATTTTGCTTATTCCTGCGGCGCTGTGCTTTACCTTTGGCAAGGCGGTAAAGAATAAAAAACAGGGCGTTGCAATCTTTATGGCGATGTTTATATGCCTTGCGCTGGCGCTGGGCACGATTGCCGTCAGCGAACAGGTTGCGACGCCGCAACTTGCACAGGATGGTGTCAACGTCTCAATGACCGACCAGGCGGGCGGCAATATGGAAGGTAAGGAAACCCGATTCGGTATTGCAACATCCTCTACTTGGGCGGCATTTACAACGGCGGCTTCCAACGGCTCTGTAAACTCCATGCACGACAGTTACACACCGCTCGGCGGTATGGTGACAATGCTCCTGATGCAGCTCGGCGAGGTTATCTTCGGCGGCGTTGGCTGCGGTCTTTACGGTATGCTTGCCTTTGCCATTCTGACGGTATTTATAGCCGGACTTATGGTCGGCAGAACGCCGGAGTTTTTAGGCAAAAAGATTGAGCCTTATGAAATGAAATGGTCTGTGCTTGTTTGCCTTGCAACGCCGATTGCTATTCTTATCGGCAGCGGACTTGCGGCGGTCGTTCCGAGTGTGGCGGACAGCCTAAACAACGGCGGAGCGCACGGCTTTTCCGAAATTCTATACGCATATTCTTCCTGCGGCGGCAATAACGGCTCTGCCTTTGCCGGATTTAATGCAAATACCGTATTTTTGAATGTTTCGCTCGGACTTGTCATGCTGTTTGCCCGTTTCCTGCCTATCATCGGAACGCTGGCGATTGCGGGAAGTCTTGCAGGGAAAAAGAAGATTGCAACAAGCGCGGGTACACTTTCCACCACAAATGGTATGTTTGTATTTTTACTGATTCTCATTGTACTTATTATAGGCGCACTTAGCTTCTTCCCTGCGTTGGCGTTAGGACCGCTCGCTGAATTTTTCAGTAATGTTATTTAAGGAGGCACTGTTATGGCATCAAAAACAAAAAGTGCTTTTGCCGATAAAAAGATGCTCGGCAGAGCCATAAAAGATTCATTTATAAAACTAAACCCCAAAACACAGGTGCAAAACCCTGTTATGCTTTTGGTGTATATTTCGGCGATCCTGACAAGCGGACTGTGGATTGTATCCCTATTCGGACTAAAGGACGCTTCAAGCGGATATACCTTGGCAATCGCGGTAATTCTGTGGTTTACCTGTATTTTTGCCAATTTTGCCGAAGCGATTGCCGAGGGCAGAGGCAAGGCGCAGGCGGACGCTCTGAGAGCTTCAAAAAAAGATGTGGAGGCACACAAGATACCCTCTGCCGATAAGAAAGAACAGATAGCCGCTGTTTCTTCCGCGTTGCTTAAAAAAGGCGATATTGTCATTGTGAAAGCAGGAGAGCAAATTCCGGGCGACGGTGAGGTTATTGAGGGAGCCGCTTCCGTAGACGAAAGCGCTATCACAGGCGAATCCGCACCCGTTATCCGTGAGGCAGGCGGCGACAGAAGCGCAGTAACTGGCGGTACTACCGTACTTTCTGATTGGATCGTTGTGCGGATAACAAGCGAAGCGGGCGAAAGCTTCCTTGATAAAATGATTGCCATGGTCGAGGGCGCTTCCCGTAAAAAGACGCCAAACGAAATCGCATTGCAGATTTTTCTTGTCGCCCTTTCCATTATCTTTATTCTTGTTACGGTATCGCTTTATACCTACTCCATATTCTCGGCAAAACAGGCGGGAATTGATAACCCCACCTCTGTTACTACCTTGGTAGCGTTGCTTGTCTGCCTTGCCCCTACCACCATCGGCGCATTGCTTTCCGCTATCGGTATTGCGGGAATGAGCAGACTGAACCAAGCAAATGTACTTGCTATGAGCGGAAGAGCTATTGAAGCCGCAGGCGATGTGGACATACTTATGCTTGACAAAACAGGTACGATTACACTCGGCAACCGTAAGGCAAGTGCTTTTATCCCCGTTGACGGAGCAAGTGAACAAGAGCTTGCCGATGCGGCGCAGTTATCCTCGCTTGCCGATGAAACGCCCGAAGGCAGAAGCGTAGTTATTCTCGCAAAAGAAAAATTCAATATTCGCGGCAGAGAGCTTTCCGACAAGAATATGACCTTTATTCCCTTTACGGCGAAAACCCGTATGAGCGGCGTTGATTATGACGGCAACGAAATCCGCAAAGGAGCCGCCGATACAATGCAAAAATATGTGACCGAAAACGGCGGCGTTTATTCCGAGGAATGCGACCAAATCGTAAAAGAGATTGCAAACAAAGGCGGTACGCCGCTTGTTGTGGCAAAAAATCATAAGATTTTAGGCGTTATTCATCTGAAAGACATTATCAAGCAGGGCGTTAAAGAGAAGTTCGCGGATCTTCGTAAAATGGGTATAAAAACCATTATGATTACAGGCGATAACCCGATGACCGCCGCCGCCATTGCGGCAGAAGCGGGCGTGGATGATTTTCTTGCCGAAGCAACTCCCGAAGGCAAGCTTCAAATGATACGCGATTTTCAGAGCAAAGGACACCTTGTGGCAATGACGGGCGACGGCACGAACGACGCACCCGCACTTGCACAGGCTGATGTGGCGGTTGCGATGAACACCGGCACACAGGCGGCAAAGGAAGCGGGAAATATGGTTGATCTTGATTCGTCACCGACAAAGCTTATTGATATCGTCCGTATCGGTAAACAGCTTTTGATGACAAGAGGCAGTCTGACCACCTTCTCCATAGCGAACGATGTAGCAAAGTATTTCGCCATTATTCCCGCCTTGTTTATGGGACTGTATCCGGGTCTTTCGGCACTTAACATTATGGGACTTCATTCCCCGCAAAGCGCTGTTTTATCGGCAATCATCTACAATGCGCTGATTATTATTGCGCTGATTCCGCTGGCGCTCAAAGGTGTGAAATACCGTGAGGTTCCCGCAGGCAAGCTTTTGTCCCGCAATCTGTTAATTTACGGTCTCGGCGGTTTGGCGGCACCCTTCATCTTCGTTAAGCTGATTGATATGCTGCTTGTACTGTTCGGCTTGGCATAAGGAGGTTTTATAATGAAAACATTAAAAAATGTACTGCCGAGAGCGGCAATAATTTTTCTTATATTCACATTGCTCTGCGGCGTGGTTTATACGGGTGTCGTTACAGGGTTTGCGCAGCTTATTTTCCCCGACAAAGCAAACGGGAGTATTATTGAGGTTGACGGAAAAAAGTACGGTTGTGAGCTGCTCGGTCAGCAGTATACGGATGACGGACATATGTGGGGGCGCATTATGAATATTGATGTTTCAACCTACAAGGACGAAAGCGGAAAAACTCTGATGTATGCCGCACCGTCCAACCTTTCCCCGGCAAGCGAAGAATATGAGGCTTTGGTGAAAGAGCGTGTGGAAAAACTTCGGGAGGCCAATCCCGACATGGACGAAACAGCAATCCCCGTTGATCTTGTGACCTGCTCGGGCAGCGGACTTGACCCCCATATTTCCCCCGCCGCCGCCAAGTATCAGGTGGCAAGAATCGCAAAAGCAAACGATATGACCGAGGACGAGATACGGGAGATTATTAAGAAATGCACCGACGGTAAATTCTTAGGAGTTTTCGGAGAAGAAACAGTAAATGTTCTTAAAGTAAATTTGATGCTGGACGGAATTCTGTAATAGTTTTAAGGCGGAAGAGTTTCGGCTTTTCCGCCTTTATCTTTATGCAATCTTAATATCGTCTTTATCTTGCTTACGCCGATTTAATGCAGATTAAGATAAAATAAAGAAAGTCTAAATTTGATATTAAGATTGCGAAGGTATCCGTTATGATAAAACGACAAAATCCAAAACACAATCACATTACTTCGTTCCAGATTATTATATTAGGCTTTCTGTCTGTGATAATTTTAGGCAGCATACTGTTAATGCTGCCCGTTGCAACAAGGGACGGTAAAGGCGCTGTATGTTCAGACGCACTGTTTACCGCCACCTCCGCAGTTTGTGTAACCGGTTTGGTTATACACGATACCGCTACATACTGGTCAATGTTCGGGCAGAGCGTAATACTGTTTTTAATTCAAATCGGCGGTATGGGCATTGTCACGGTTGCGGTTTCGGTTGTGGCTTTTTCAGGTCGAAAAATAGGTCTAATGCAGAGAAGTACTATGCAGGAGGCTGTTTCTGCACATCATGTCGGCGGCATTGTGCGGCTTACAAAATTTATATTAAAAACCTCGGTGTGCATTGAGCTGATTGGAGCAGCCCTGCTTTTGCCGGCTTTTATCCGTGATTTCGGAATTACGAAGGGTTTATGGTACGCCTTGTTCCATTCTGTTTCGGCATTCTGCAACGCAGGCTTTGACTTAATCGGCATTAAAGAGCCATTTTCGTCATTAACCTCTTATTCATCACAGCCCTTTTTCAACTTCACGGTTATGGCGCTTATTATTATCGGCGGCATAGGCTTTTTAACTTGGGAGGATATAAAAAACAACAAGCTTCATTTCAGAAAATACCGAATGCAAAGCAAGGTTATCCTTACCGTGACGGGAATACTGATTATCCTGCCGGCGCTTTACTTTTTCTTTTTCGAGTATCAGAGCCTTCCCCTCGGAGAAAGAATCCTGACCTCTCTTTTCCAGTCTGTTACGCCGAGAACAGCCGGCTTTAATACGACGGATTTAACAGCCTTCAGTGAGACAGGTCAAATGCTGATTATATTGTTGATGCTGGTCGGCGGCTCTCCCGGTTCAACGGCTGGCGGTATGAAAACCACCACAATCGCCGTTTTGGTTTCATCAGCGCTGTCCGTGTTTCGCAAAAAGGAAAATACACACTTTTTCAAACGGCGCATATCCGACGATACCGTGAAAAGCGCGGCAACCATCTTTTTACTGTATATTGTGCTGTTTATAGGCGGAGGAATGATCATCAGCCGTCTTGAAAATATCCCGTTGCTCCCGTCACTGTTTGAAACAGCGTCGGCAATCGGAACGGTGGGGCTTTCGCTTGGCATCACCTCACAGTTGGGGGTTGCTTCGCAGTTCATTCTGATTATACTCATGTTTTTCGGAAGAGTCGGAGGACTGACATTGATATTTGCGGCAATGAAAGGTACGGGGACAAACGTAACAAAATATCCGCAGGAAAAAATAACGGTTGGCTAAAGGAGAAATAATATGAAATCTGTTTTATTAATAGGGCTTGGAAGGTTTGGCAGGCATATTGCTATGAAGCTTAACGAGATGCGGCATCAGGTTATGGCTGTAGACAAAGACGAAAAAAGAGTAAATGCGGTATTGCCCTTTGTTATGAACGCGCAAATAGGTGATGCAACAAATGAGGAATTTTTGGAGTCTTTGGGCGTAAATAATTTTGATGTTTGCATCGTTGCAATCGGGGACGATTTTCAAAGCTCGCTTGAAACGACATCTCTATTAAAGGAATTGGATGCCAAAAAGATAGTTTCCCGTGCGGCACGGGAAGTACACGCAAAATTTCTTCTGCGAAACGGTGCGGATGAAATCGTATATCCCGAAAGGCAGCTTGCGGATTGGACGGCTATCCGCTATACTGCCGACCATATCCTCGATTACATAGAATTGGACAGCGATCATGCAATTTTTGAAATTGCCGTACCCGAAAAATGGATCGGAAAAACCGTTATTGAAGCAGATGTGCGTAAAAAGCACGGTATCAATATTATGGCGATTAAACGCGACGGTAAAATGAATCTAAATTTTGCGCCTGAAACAAGCTTTATACCGGGTGACACTATTTTGGTGCTGGGTGATACCAAAAATATACAAAAGTGTTTTCACATATAAATTCCGAAAGAAGACGGAAAGCATGAAAGAATTATTGTTAGTGTGCGCAGTGGCTGTCATGATTGTGTTCGGTTACTTTATAATGAAAAGGCTTGACGATTTTTTAGGCAATAACCACCACTTAATTGACGAAGAAATTGCAGAAAACAGCCTTTTTATTGCGTTTGATAATCCTATGATCTTGGATTCGCTGATACCGCTATTTGAAAAGTTTTCAAAAGGAAAGCCGAATTGTCAGCTTCATTTCCTGTTTGGAAATACAGAGGATATATATGATAAGCTAAACAAAAATCGCATTGATTTTGGCTTTATTGAAAACAATGCTTCTGCAAATGACGATACATACCGCTGTCTTATCATTTCTACAAAGCAAAATAGTATTATCTGTGAGAAAGCAGGATGTACGATAGAACCGCTGGATCCTTCCGTAATTCAGACCGCTGTGATATGGAAAAAGGCTTCAAATAATGCCTTTGCAAATAGCTTCTCTGATTTTCTCTTTTCAAATCAAGCGGTGATCAATGCGGAATATGTAAAGTAGAAAATACTTTTATACTTGTGATATATGTGATATAATAAAAAGTAGAAAGGGGGAGTTGTAATGCAATACTTTATAAATTCAAAAGACGGGAGTCTGCAAGCCGCCCAAAACTGTGGCGATAAAAAGCCGTTTTTTACATTTATGAGTACGGCGGAATTTCACAAATGTAAAGAACAACTACCGTATTATAAAGAACTTCTTCACTGTCTTGGATCGATTCGTTATTGTAAGGCAGAGGTTTTCAAAAACTGCATCATCGGAACATTACGCCTGCCTCAAAAAAGCGAACAGCGTTCACCGCAGCTTTCCTTCAGCTTTTATTTGACGGGACAGTCGCTCTTATTTGTCGAAGATGTAGGCGATTTGAAATTATGGGTAGACAAACGGATAAGTATGTTTCAGGAGCTGAACAGTCCGGCTCATCTTCTTTTGCAGTTTATGGAGCAAATGATAGAGGATGATGTTCTCTATCTTTCTCACATCGAGTCAGAAACAGAAAAAATGGAAGAAAATATCGGCTCCGGCGGTTCGACAGACTTTTTCCCTCTGCTCACAAAACACAGGCAAAAGCTGTCCGAATTAAATGCTTACTATGAACAATTGACAGATATCGGAGAGTTGTTTCAATCCCGCGCGTGTTCTTCATTTGCAGACGATACCGGGGACTGGGAAAAATTTACCCACCGTGCCGAGAGATTGCAAAATCATGTTCAGTTGCTTCGTGAAAATATGCTTCAACTTCGTGAGCTTTATCAGTCTAGGCAGGATGCACGGCAAAATAAGATTATGGGGATTCTAACAATCGTCACCACCTTTTTCCTGCCTCTTACTTTAATTACGGGATGGTATGGAATGAACTTTGCTTATATGCCGGAGCTGAAGTGGCGATACGGTTATCTGTCGGTGATTATTGTTTCTCTTATTATCGCAATAGGAGAAATCATCTACTTCAAAAAGAAGAAATTCTTTTAATCAGGAGGTGTTTTTATGGACGAAACAAGGCAAAGTCCAGAACATTTTCTAAAAGAAATTGAAAAGGAGAAACAGAACCTAAACAGAGGACATTTGAAAATCTTTTTCGGCTATGCCGCAGGAGTCGGTAAAACCTATGCTATGCTGAAAGCAGCTCATTCGGTAAAGAGGCATGGTATTGATGTCGTTGCCGGCTATATTGAACCTCATGCCCGTCCTCAAACCTCTGCACTTGTAAACGGATTGGAATGTCTTCCGAATCTTGTTTCGGAATATAACGGAATTACTCTTTCAGAATTTAATCTGGACGCTGCACTTGCCAGACATCCACAGTTAATTCTTGTGGATGAGCTTGCCCATACCAATGCCCCCGTGTGCCGACATACAAAGCGTTATCAGGATATTGAAGAGTTACTTAATGCGGGAATAGACGTTTATACCACGGTAAACGTTCAGCATATTGAAAGTCTAAATGACACCGTTGCATCTATAACGAGCATTATGGTACATGAGCGTATCCCCGATTCGGTATTTGATAACGCAAGTCAGGTTGAGCTTGTTGATATTGAGCCGCAGGAATTGATTGAACGGCTGCAAGCGGGCAAAGTTTATAACCCGACTCAAGCTGAGCGTGCAACAGAGAATTTCTTTACCGTGGAAAATCTAACGGCGCTTCGTGAAATTGCCTTGCGCCGCTGTGCCGACAGGGTGAATCTGCTTACCGAAACCGTCAGAACGAAAAGTCACAGCGATTATCATACCGATGAGCATATTCTTGTCTGCCTTTCGTCGTCACCGTCCAATGCGAAAATTATCCGCACCGCCGCCCGAATGGCGAATGCCTTTAAGGGCGCTTTTACCGCGCTGTTTGTTGAAACTCCTGATTATCAGGTAATGTCCGAGGAAGATGTTAAGCGACTGCGGAGCAATATGCGTCTTGCAGAACAGCTCGGCGCTAAAATTGAAACCGTGCACGGTGAAGATGTTTCCTATCAAATTGCCGAATTTGCAAGGCTTTCGGGTGTCTCAAAAATTGTGATAGGAAGAAGCTCCGCAACCCGAAAAAGCATATTTTCTAAACCTACTCTTACAGAAAAACTGATTGCAAGAGCGCCGAATTTAGATGTGCATATCATACCCGATACCGGCGGTAAAAACACCGCATACCGCGCCAAAAAAGCAAGGAAGAAAAACGGAATCGTGTTTTCGGTTTCCGATCTTTTAAAAAGCGTTGCCATTTTAATTTTGGCAAGCTGTATAGGAATGCTGTTCAGGCAATTGGGGTTTGCAGAGGCAAATATCATCACGGTATATGTTCTCGGCGTTCTTGTGACCTCGGTCGTTACAAGACATCGGGTTTACAGCCTGATTTCTTCTATTGTCAGCGTTTTGGTTTTCAACTTTTTCTTTACCGATCCGCAGTTCACACTTCAGGCTTACGATCAAGGATATCCTGTCACCTTTTTAATTATGTTTTTGGCGGCACTGCTCACAAGCTCGCTTGCCGTGAAGTTGAAAGAGCATGCGAAACAGTCTGCAAAGGCGGCTTACAGAACAAAGGTGCTGTTTGATACAAATCAGCTTTTGCAACAGGCAAAAGACAAAAACGAAATCGTTTCCGCAACGGTAAATCAGCTTATAAAACTGCTCGGAAAGGATATAGTGTTTTATCTGACTGAGGGCGAAACGCTCGAAGAACCTCATATTTTTACAGTTTCGGGAGATAAAACAGACAAAGAAATAACGGGTACAAAAGAAGAGGCGGTTGCGGAATGGGTGCTAAAAAATAACAAACACGCAGGTGCTACTACCGAAACACTTTCAAACGCAAAGTGCCTATACCTTGCCGTAAGGGTAAACAGCCGAGTTTACGGCGTTGTAGGTATTTATATAGGCAATGAGCCGCTTGATGCGTTTGAAAAGAGTATTCTTTTGTCTATACTCGGTGAGTGTGCTTTGTCGCTGGAAAACGAAAAGAATGCAAGAGAAAAAGAAGAAGCGGCAATTCTTGCAAAGAATGAACAGCTCCGTGCAAATCTTCTGCGGGCTATTTCGCACGATCTGCGAACACCGCTTACTTCCATTTCGGGAAACGCAAGCAATCTTATATCAAACGGTAATTCCTTTGACGAAGCGACAAAGAATCAGCTTTATACAGATATTTACGATGACTCTATGTGGCTTATCAATCTTGTGGAAAATCTACTTTCGGTAACAAGAATTGAAGAGGGGCGGTTGAATCTTCATACTACAGAGGATTTAGTGGACGATGTCATTACAGAAGCACTTCATCATGTGAACAGAAAAAGCGTAGAACATCATATTACCGTCCGGCATAAAGAAGACTATCTTCTTGCCAAAATGGACGCAAAGCTGATGGTGCAGGTTGTTATAAATATTGTGGACAACGCCATTAAATACACGCCGAAAGGCTCCAATATTCTGATTAAAACCTGGAAGCAAGGAGATAAAGCCGTTATATCCATTGCCGATGACGGCGACGGGATACCGGATGAAATGAAAGAGCGGGTGTTCGATATGTTTTACAGCGGAGCGAATAAAATAGCCGACAGCCGCCGTAGCTTGGGGCTGGGATTGTCGCTGTGCCGTTCCATTGTAAATGCACACGCCGGAAAAATAACCGTTTCGGACAACACACCGCACGGCACGGTGTTCACCATTACATTACCTGCCGGGGAGGTAGAAATTCATGAATAAACCATTGATATTAGTTGTAGAAGATGATAATTCGGTTAAAAATCTTATTACAACAACCCTTAAAGCGCACGATTACAGATACTTAACCGCACCTAACGGTTCCACCGCCATTTTGGAAGCGTCATCGCACAATCCCGATATTGTCCTGCTCGATTTAGGACTTCCCGATATTGACGGTGTTGATGTTATCAAAAAAATCCGCACTTGGTCGAATATGCCGATTATAGTCATAAGCGCACGAAGTGAAGATACCGATAAAATTGACGCACTCGATGCGGGGGCCGACGATTATCTGACCAAACCGTTTTCTGTGGAGGAATTATTGGCAAGGCTCAGGGTAACGCAAAGGCGGCTTAATATGATACAGAACGAGGCCGCCGCCGAAGCGTCTGTTTTCACAAACGGTCAGCTTCGTATAGATTATGCCGCAGGATGCGCCTATCTCGGCGACGATGAACTGCACCTTACACCTATTGAATATAAGCTTTTATGTCTGCTTTCAAGAAATATCGGCAAGGTTTTAACCCATACCTTTATTACCCAGAACATTTGGGGCAGCAGTTGGGATAACGATATTGCTTCCTTGCGTGTTTTTATGGCAACGCTCCGCAAAAAGCTGGAGAAGGACGCAGATTCTCCCCAATATATCCAAACGCATATCGGCGTTGGTTACAGAATGATGAAGGTTGAATAATCTGTTAAACAGAAAATGCATACGCAAAAACGGTGCTGTAAACCCTTTTGATGTTTACAGCACCATTAATCTTTTATGAAAAAATCAATTCATTATTTATGACTTCCTTTGCTCTGCTGCGGATGTTATTCATCCGACCAACCCATTCCATTTGGTTATCTGCTTTGAGTTTTTCTGTTACGTCCTCACGCTCTGCCATCTGTTTTACGAGTCGAAAAAACATATCTTCAGCTTGCTTATCCAGGTCAGTGAGGTAGCCGTTCAGTTTGCCACTTGTCAGCAGATTTAGGTATAACACCTTGCGATGTTGCTTAATATATCGCAATTGCCGATGTCCCCAAATACCGATTGGCTGTTGTTCTTCTTCGTGAAGTTTCAAGCAAGGAATGTAATAATCGCCTTGAAGTTCGTACCAAAGACCGTTCTTTTCGTCATAAATAACTTTTTCCATAATCAAGCCTCCTTGTAGATTACTTTGAATTTCTTCTGTTTGGCATCAATGATTTTCAGTAAAACCTCGTCCACCGCATCGGTGTACTTGCCTTTGGCAATAAGGTTGTTCCGCATTTCGTTTAAGCAGTTTACAACCACCCTGCGCTCGAAATCATCTAACGCTATGTAATACTTCTTATCACGCATATCGCAACCTCCTTTGATTTTCTACCATAATTGTACTCAAAGGCGGTTTGACAGTCGAATGTACCGCTATAAACAGAAAAACACCAAGAAAAACTGTGAAAGTTTTTCTTGGTGCGGATATTATTGGGGCTATTCTGATTTACATTGCTTTGCTTGAATTTCACTTAATCGCTTCCAATCGTTATGCGTGTGTAATTCTTGTGCAATAGCATCACGCCTATCGATTCCTAATGAAAGGCAAACGTGATATTCTAACAGAACACGCAAAATATAAATGGCTTCTAAAAGATCATTTCCTTTTAAAGCTTTTGCCTTTTTTGATTTTCCGTAGTGGGTATAGTAGTGCCTTGTGTCTGCAATAGTTTGAGCATATCCATCATTTTCGATATAATACTCACAAAACAGACCATCGCCTTTTCCAATTAATAGATCATTAAGACGTGATACAAGAATGATGAAGTTGCAGTTTTTATCCATTTGAGTGTCGCTCAAAAGTAGTTTTTTATATCTTTCGGAGTCGCCAAAGCGTTCCGTTACTGATTTAATATATTTATCTTTCTTGTCGTCATAAAAGAATCTTGAATGAAAGGTTTCCAATGCTTGAACCATATTGAGGAAAACCATTTCAGATGGCATATCTTGATACTTAATCAAAGATAAGTAAAGGTTGAAAACGGGCTCTAATTTTTTCAATTCACTATTGATATCTTTCTCTTCAGGTAAATCATTAAGCCAAAAGTTGTAGTTCCAGCTTCGAGTTTTTAATATATCAAGGGTAACCTCAGAAGTGTAGAGATAATGCTTATGATAATCCTTGTATTTGTTTGCTATCAAATATGAATCATCGTAATCACATAAGTATTGTTCTTCGATATTTACATTGTTTTTTATGGCAAACGAGATGAGGGAGAGAACCTTGTTTCTTATAGAAACAAACGTTTCGACGCTGTGTTTTTCTGTAGTTTCGATTTCGAGCACAAGGCGCTGAACAATCTTGGTTTCTTCTTCTCTGGGAGGCACAAAGAGCGAATCATTTAGATAACTGTAAAATATTATTTTTGCACCGAACCAATTGTATGTTTTTTTATCCACAGTATCTTTCGCCTTAATACCTGTTTCAGTTTCTTCAAATGCAGAAAATGAACTCCACTGGTATGCATTTTTAAGAGTGCATACCATTTTATTATATGTTGAATCAATGCTTTCGGAATTTGACCAAATCATATACTCAGAAACAAAAACAATGTGCTGATTGCTAAACGCTTGCGTATGGTTGTTACTGCACCGATTGTTAAAAAGAGTCACTACCGCACCTGTGTTCAGCTTGCCAGTAATAATCGGTTGTGTGCCATAACTTTTTCCGAAAAATGATTTCGAGTTTACTTCCTTTATGAGACTTAAAAGTATAGTACCGTTTTGTTTATTATAGATTAATTCGCCCGATATTGGTTCATCTAAAATTTGAAACATTCCTGTGTAATGCCTATCAATATCAATATTTTCCCACATAAATGGTTCTCCTTATTTCGTTTACACTCAATATTATTCTGTGTTTATATTATAACAGATATTGTCTTGTTTTTCAAACGACTTGCTTATATGTAAAACCGCCACCTTAGAACTTAATCTAAGATGGCGGTTTTCTGTTTCGTATTAGAGCATCACCTTGACGGCAAAGCCGCCGCTGAAGAAATAGGTGTTCGTCCAATACCTGTTTGGTGGAGATGACGGGAATTGAACCCGTGTCCGAAAAACGCTTACAACGGCTTTCTTCGAGCGTAGTCATTGTTTTAAAATTCCCTCAGCTAATCGTCCAAAGACAGGCTATCAACCTCGGTATCCTTAAAGTCATGACAAGGTACAAGGCACTCCCCTGTTCACGTTCACCACTAATCGACGCCTATTAAAGACCGTGGTACTTCTATAATAGACGGTCGCGCTTAATTAAGCAGCGACAGCAACAGTTTTATTGTTGTCAATTATTGTTTAAGTTGCGGATTTTATAGCGGTTCCGCACCGCTGCTCGCTTACCGGAGCTTACATTCCCCGTCGAAACCTTTACATCCCCATATATAAAGAGGAATCAGCCTCTTGAACGCTCCTTAATGGCTCTTTGCATATCACGCTTTGCATCTCGGGCAGCCATATCTTCACGCTTATCGTAAAGCTTTTTACCCTTGCAAAGACCTAGCTGAACTTTAACCTTAGAACCTTTAAAGTATAACGAAAGTGGAATCAGCGAATATCCATCTTGCTTAACCGTACCGAAAAGACGCATAATCTCACGCTTGTGCATAAGCAATCTACGAACTCTCATAGGGTCACGATTAAAGATGTTTCCCTGCTCATATGGACTTATGTGCATACCTTTTATATACAGCTCTCCATCGTCAATGCTACACCACGAATCTTTTAAATTCACTCTGCCATTGCGAATGGACTTAACCTCTGTACCGCAAAGCTCTATGCCGGTCTCCATACTTTCTATCACAAAATAATCATGGAAGGCTTTTTTATTTTGTGCTATTGTTTTTGTGTTTTCCTTAGGCACGAAAAAGCCCTCCTCTACTTATTTTGAAATTAAATTTCCTTGCGTCCTTCTAAGGACTTTGTAAGTGTAACCTCATCGGCATATTCTATATCTCCGCCGACAGGAACACCATACGCAAGGCGTGTGACTTTTACACCAAATGGCTTTAAAAGCTTAGAAATATACATTGCAGTTGCTTCACCCTCAACAGTAGGGTTAGTTGCCATAATTACTTCTTTGATTTCATCTGTTTTGAATCTTGCAAGAAGCTCCTTAATGCGAATCATATCGGCTGTAACACCATTTAAAGGCGAAAGTGAGCCATGAAGAACATGATATAAAGCATTATATTCATGTGTACGCTCAAGAGCCATAACATCACGAGGGTCTTCTACTACACATACGAGCGACCTATCACGACAAGGGTCACTGCATATGGAACAAACATCTTTATCAGTAAGATTACAGCAAATACTGCAATATTTTATCTTGGAGTGTGCCTCCATTATCGCATCAGAAAATTTCTGTGCTTCTGCTTCCGGCATACGCAAAATATGATATGCAAGCCTGAGTGCTGTTTTATGCCCTATTCCAGGCAAACGCTCAAACTGCTCTATAAGTTTTGCCAGCGGAGCTACACTATATTCAGCCATAATTAAAATAATCCTGGAACATTAAGACCATCAGAAATCTTATCCATAGTCTGTGACTTATCAGTCTGAGCCTTTCTGATAGCTTCATTAACAGCTGCGATTACGAGGTCGCTGAGCATATCAATATCTTCTGGGTCAACAACATCTTTCTGAATCTCAAGCTTCTGAATTTCAAGCTTACCAGTGATTGTAGCAGTTACTGCTCCGCCACCTGCTGTTGCAGAATATTCCTTCTGCTCAAGTTCCTGATTAGCAACATCCATTTCAGCCTGCATCTTTTGTGCCTGACGAGCGAGCTGCTGAATGTTAGCTGCTCCAGCGTTTCCGTATCCCTTTGGCATTCTTGCTTTCATATTAATTTTCCTCCGAATTGTTATTTATTTCTATTGGTATTCCTGATGCTTTTGCATCGGAAGCGAATTTTAAAAGTGGGTCATCTTGTTTAACTTCATCTGGATAGGAGTATCTTCCAAGACTATAATCCTTTCCAGTAATTTTTTTGATTGAATTACGCATTTTTTCTCGTTGTTCAGGCTTGCGTAAAATTTCAAAGCATATATCATTTGTCGAATCAACAAGAACATATTTTCCGCTTATATAAGCCTTACTGCCATCAAATGATGCACCAATAATCTTTGAATATTGTTTTATGTCATCTATAACCTCAGGCCATTCTTTCATTGGTACGGCTTCACTTCTGAGCTTTTCCATATCTGGTGGACGCTTAATCGGTGGTGTTCTTGTCTGAGAATGAGTTCTGCTGACAGATACTTGCTGAACTGCTGGCGGATTAGCTCTGAGGCTTTCTACCTCTTTAGTAAGTTCATCAATACGCTTTGCAACATCTTCACTTATCTCTGGCTTAGAAATTTCTGAACACAGCTTAACTGCGGTCATTTCCATTTCTATTCTGCGATTAACTCCCCTCATCATACGCTCATATGCTTTTTGTAGAGTATCTATCGCTGAAATAATTTCGTTAAGTGACATTGCAAGAGCCTGTTCACTTGTCTGGGCAAATTCCTCATCAGTCATAACAACAAAAGGTCTTGCGTCTTTTACTGTTTTAATCAGCATCATCGCTCTTAGCTGAGAACAAAGTTCATCGCAAAGTCGAGCCATATCCTTAGAATCTGTGTGTAGCTTATCAATTATTGCAAGAGCCTCTGCGGAATCTCTTTTGCGAATTGATTCGACAAGCTTAAAAAGGTATTCCCTATCTGCCAAGCCTGCGGTATCACGAACAGTTTGTTCGTTGATATGTCGACTCCTACCCATACATTGGTCGAGCAAGGAAACTGCATCTCTCATACCGCCATCAGCAATCGAGGCAATAAGCAAAGCTGCTGAACGCTCAATCTCTGCATTTTCCTGACTACAAATATATTCAAGTCTGTCTGCAATAGCCTGTGGCGAGATTCTATGAAAATCAAAACGCTGACAACGAGAAAGTATTGTTGCTGGAAGCTTATGAACCTCAGTTGTTGCCAAAATAAAAACAACATGAGGAGGAGGTTCTTCAAGCGTTTTTAAGAGAGCATTAAAAGCTCCCGGAGAAAGCATATGAACCTCGTCAATGATATATACACGATATTTTACACCAGCAGGGGTAAAATTTGCTTCTTCTCGAAGCATACGAATATCATCAACACCATTATTACTTGCAGCATCAATTTCTACAACATCGAGAATTGAGCCATCATCAAGACCTCTACAAGCAGCACATTTTCCACAAGGGTCGCCATCTTGCAAATCAAGACAGTTGACAGCCTTAGCAAGAATTTTTGCACAAGAAGTTTTTCCTGTACCTCTCGAACCTGTAAAGAGATATGCGTGAGCTATTCTGTCGGCTTTAAGTTCATTTTTCAGTGTAACAGTAACCTGTGGCTGACCTGAAACCTCTGAGAAGGTTTTCGGGCGATATTTTCTATAAAGCACACGATACATTAAGCTCACCTTCCTTTTGGCTCAAAAAAACAAGACAGCCGAGGAAGTCGGTCATATGCTCTTTGGTATACTGACGAACAGATTAACTGTATCGCATGTTACAACCGCTTAATGCTGCTCGGTTCCCCGCCTGACATGGTTCACGGTGCTTCATCGTACAGCACCTATCCGCCAGCATATCAAAAAGCACATTCTGTCTTGTTATACCGATATTCTTCGGCAGTAGTGTTATTATACAATATATTTTCACAAAATGCAAGCCTTTTTTGAAAAAATTTATTATTGAAAAGGCTCGAGTGAATTTTTTATCTATCTTAGAGGGTAATCTATCAGCTAATCGGTATTAAAAATGGGTTCAGTAAAATACTGAGCCCATTTTACAACAAGTTTATTTAGATTTTTTACTACAAATAGAATAACCAATAGCTACTATTTCATGTATTATCAATGGAAGTACAGAACATATTGCTGTTATAATCCATTCGTTGCCTGTAAGATTTGCTGTTGAAAAAACGGCTCTGACAGCAGGAACTTCAATAACTAAAAATTGAAGTCCGATACCAACTACAAATGCAAGTGCCATCATCCAGTTTTTATTGCTGAAAATATGAATAAATGATTTCTTGACATTACTCATACCTATCATATGGAAAAGCTCGCAGAATGCAAGGGTTGTAAATGCCATTGTCTGTGCCTGATGAAGTATATCTGCATTACCTTCATAAAGTGCCTTTATATCTCCAAGAGAGAATACACCATTTAGCCAGCCTGCCGCAAAATACGAGATAAGAACTGCTACTGTTATTACAACGCCAAAACCTGCTGTAAGCTTAACTCCGCCATCAGCAAAGATACCCTTTTTCGGGTCTCTTGGTTTTTCATCAAGAACATCAGGCGCTTTCGGGTCCATACCCAAAGCAATCGCTGGCAAACTATCTGTGATAAGGTTTACCCACAAAAGATGAATAGCAATAAGTGGTGCTGGCAAGCCAAGACATATAATAAAGAACATAGCAAGAACTTCGGCAATATTACTTGAAATTAGGAATATAATTGTCTTTTTGATATTTGCAAAAATACCTCTTCCCTCTTCAACAGCCTTTTCGATAGATGCGAAGTTATCATCAGTAAGAACCATATCAGCTGCACCTTTGGCAACATCTGTACCAGTAATTCCCATTGCTATGCCAATATCAGCAGCTTTAAGGCTTGGTGCATCATTAACGCCATCACCTGTCATAGCACAGATATTTCCGTTCGCCTTAAATGCTTTAACAATCTGAACCTTATTTTCAGGCGAAACTCTCGCAAAAACTCTTACGCTCTTACAGCATTCTTTGAGTTCGTCTTCGCTCATTGCGTCAACCTCTGCACCTGTTCGGCACTGTTCCTTTATTTCGCAAATTCCAAGATTTTTAGCTATTGCAAAGGCTGTATCCTTATGGTCGCCTGTAATCATAACAGTTGCAATACCTGCTCGCTTAAATTTCTCAACCGCACCCTTTGCCTCAGGTCTTTCAGGGTCTATCATTGCTACCAAGCCGACAAAAATCAAATCGTCCTCGATTGGTTTATCTGTTATACGATATGCAAGAGCAAGAACTCTAAGAGCCTTATCGCTAAAATAGCTATTTGTACTGTAAATCTTCTTTATATCATCATCTGTAATACTTCTAACCTTACCATTTTCAAGGATTTTGGTTGTATGCTTTAAGATAGAATCTAAAGCACCCTTTGTATAGCCGATATTCTTTCCATTATCATTGTGGACAGTGGTCATCATTTTTCTGTCACTATCAAATGGAAGTTCATCTATTCTCGGCGACATTGTTTCAAGGTCTTTTTTACGAAGACTAAGCTCATTTGCAAAATTGACAAGTGCAATTTCTGTTGGGTCACCATATAAGCCGTCATCAACAGTAGCATTAGAACAAAGGCTCATACCTTTTGCAAGAAATCTAAATTCATTACTTTTCTGAGCTTTAAAATCAGAGATAACTACAACCTGACCATTGCAATATGCCTCAACAACGGTCATCTTGTTTTGAGTAAGTGTGCCTGTTTTATCTGAACATACTACTGAAACAGCACCAAGCGTTTCAACAGAAGGCAGTTTTCTTACAATCGTATTTGCCTTAACCATCTTCTGTACACCAATAGCAAGAACTATTGTTACAACTGCTGGCAAGCCCTCTGGTATAGCCGCAACAGCAAGTGAAATTGATGAGAGAATAGCCTCTATATAAGCCTCAATATTAGTACCCTTGCCATCAACAAAAATCCATATAAGGTCAACTATGAGTACAAGAAGAACTATTATAAGTGTTATTATTCCAAGTCCTTTAGAAAGCTTTGCAAGAACTTTTTGGAGTGGTGTAAGCTCTTCCTGCTCATTATCAAGAGCAGATGCAATCTTACCTATTTCGGTTTCCATTCCACAACCACTTACAATGCCCATTCCTCTGCCATATGTTACAGGTGTTGACATATAAACCATATTAACTCTGTCTGCAACACCAACAGGTTCACTAAATATAATATCTGAGCTCTTTTCGACCTGCATAGATTCGCCTGTAAGGCTTGATTCATTTACTTTAAGGTTAGCTGATTCTATAAGTCTTAAATCTGCACCTATTGTATCGCCTTCCTCAAGCACAACAATATCGCCAAGAACAAGCTCACTTGATTTAACTTTCTGACGCTTACCATCACGAATTACAGTAGATTCGGGGCTTGACATCTTTTTCAAAGCGTCAAGCGAAGATTGTGCTTTTAATTCCTGAACTGTTCCAATAATTGCATTTATTATAATAACCGCAAGGATAATTATAACATCAGGCCAATCGCCCACTTCTAAAAAATTAAAAGCATTACCCGCTTTCAGCCAATTAACCGTTTCATATGTTGATACACCTATTGTGACAGCTATTGCGGCAAAAAGTACATAAATCATAGGGTCATTAAGCTGTGAAAGGAAAACTAAAAACCAAGGCTTCTTTTTCTTTTCTTTGAGTTTGTTTTCTCCAAAAAGTTCTAAGCGTCTTTTGGCTTCTTTTTCGGTCAAACCATTTTTCAAGTCTGTTTCATACTCATTTGCGAGTTTGAGAGTCGAAAAAGTTTCTACATTTTGCTGTTTTTTCATAACTTATTATTTCTCCTTAATATATAAAATTTAAAAATTCCCTCAATAACCCAAATCAGTTTATATTTTCCCTAAGACAATTAAAAGTTTTGCTCAAGCTTTTTCAAAAGCTTGTAGGTCAAGGGCAACGCCCTTGTCGCTCTCCCGCAGAGAGCGACACACCTTTGGGCGAAGCCCAACATTCTTTACTCCTAAGCGGCGGATTTTATCCGCCGCATTTTCTTATATCAGCAACATTAGTCAATAAAGGCGGACTTTGTCCGCCTTTAGAAGGCAAAGAATGTTAAGGGCTTCGCCCTTAAAACCCACCAAAGGCTCTGCCTTTGGAATCTGTGAGCCTTTGAAAAGGCTCAAGCGAAACTTTTAAGTGTCTTGGGGAAGTGCATTAGCATAATAATGGATAATAAAAAAGACTCAACACATAGCCTCATTTAGAGTTATGTGTGAGTCTGGTAATTTAAAGCAAGCCAGGTCTTTTATAAAGAGCCATGAGTGTTGACTTACTACGCACATTAAGTACGCTTACTACTCCCTCACAAGGGATTCCAATATTTATATTTTATCATATGAAATATTAGCTGTCAATAAGATATTTTTATCAAAATAAATTTTTAAGCTTAAAATACTCCTTTTCTTTCAAGGAATCTTGCAATTTTTTTACCCTTTGGCATCTGAAGAACATCTTCCTTCTGTATAGCCTTAAAAATAAACAGACAGAATATATATACTATTATAGCAACTATAACTGCAAGAATAGTAGCAATCTTTCCGCTCATAAAGTAATTAAAAAGATGATATGATACAAAAGCTCCGACACCACATACAAGTGATGCAAGAAGTGGCTTTACGAGTATCGACATAAAGTTCGGAACGATTTTGGTATGCCTACAAAGGAAAAATACACCAACAACAGATATAAACAAATAGCATACAAATGTTCCAATAGGCGCACCCTGAATATTTATCTCAGGAATACCAACGAGAACATAGTTAGTAATAATCTTAACGGCAACGCCGATAGCCATAAGCTTAACCGGTAAATCAACTCTTCCAACAGCCTGAAGCATACTGCATATAGGTGTTGCTGTTCCAACAAAGATAATAGCTATGCCCATTGTGGTTAAAACCTTAGAAGCAATTTCTACTTCGTTAGATACATTAGGGCTACTATAAATCAAACCAAGTATAGGCTCAGAAAGAACCGAAAGTCCGATACCTGATGGAATGGTAACAACCAAGGTTATTCTTAAAACTGCCTCAAGGCTTTGTTTCAGCTTTGCTTTATCCTTACTTGCCCAAGCCGCAGTTACCGATGGTAAGGCACTTGAACCAAATACCTGTGTAAGTGCTGTTATGAGCATAGTTAAAGTTGAGCTATATCCATAGCAACCGAAAAGATAGGTATGTGTTGTGCCTGCATAATATACACTATCTGGTAAAAGCGTTCCATAAACATTAAGCAATGCTTCTGGATTGGTCTGCATAATATCATAGATTCGGCTTTGTACGATAGATGTATCTATAACATCTGTGATACTTAACAAAATTGCACCCATACCAACAGGAATAGCTGTTCTAACAAGTATTTTTATTGTTTCTCTGTCTGAGCGAGGTCTTGGAGAATTTGCAAGATCTTCTTGAGTGATTCCATCACCGTTCTTTCTATAACGGATATAAAGGAATACAAAACCCATAATTCCACCAAGAGATATTCCTGTAATTGCCGCACCTACTGCAATAGGCATAATATAATCCGTTGCCTGCTCAAGACTTGAGCATTTCATTCCAAGAACATAGCCTGTTGTTTCATATTGATTTGTACCAAACTTAATTGTGAGATATGCCATAGTAAGTCCAACAAAGAGTTTGAAGGTTGCCTCTATAATCTCCGAAATTGCTGTCGGAACCATATTTCGCATACCCTCAAAGTAACCTCTGTATATTGACATCAGGCAACCGAAAAGAACTGTTGGTGCAAGAGCCAATATTGCAAAAATGGCATTTGGTGTCTTAATAAGATTAACATAAATAAAGCTTCCGCCTATCATTAAAAGAAAACACACACAGCCTGTAACTATAAATATAGGAACAGAAACTCTATGTATTTTCTTTACATCTTTATATCTGCCGTTTGCAACACTTTCTGAAACCATTCTTGAAATAGCAATAGGGAATCCAGCAGTAGCAAGCATAAAAAGCGGATTATATAGTGCATATGCAGCATTAAAAAGACCAGTGCCAACACCACCAAACATATTCGCAAGTATGATTTTATAAACCATTCCAAATGTCTTAACAATAATCATACTTGCTGCAAGAATAAAAGCTCCTTGTAAAAATGATTGGCTTTTTATTTCTTTTGGTATACTCTTTTTTCTAAGCACTCATTAACCTCCCTACAGTATAGCGTAATTTCCGACAAACTCATAAAATCAGATTTTTACGCAAATAATACTGCAAATATGAGGGGCGAACTAAGTTCGCCCGTCAAAATACTAACTTAGATTAACATAAGATTTAAAAAGCTTAAGCAAAATCTTTAATCTATTAAGCTTATGTTAAATTATTTCAATCAACGCAATTTTTAAATTTGCAATATTATTCTTCAGTAGAAGCTTCAACTGTATTTTTTTCTGTTTTCTTTGGTTCTTCTACTTCATCAGGCTGTAGCATATCCTCTGAATTTCTAAGCCTTTCGCCACATTTCCCACAGAAAATTGCATCTTTAGAATTGACTGTACTGCAATTAGGGCATTTTACTCTGTTTTTTGTTTCTGCAATAAGTTTATTTACAGAATCAAGCTGTCCCTTGAGGTCTGAAATCTTTTCAACAAGCTCTGCTATTGCTTTATCATAACACTTGTCACTTGTCTTTGCTTCATAGACTACTCGTCCAAGAATTTCACACTTCTTAGAAATTTCACTGCTAAGCTCTGCGGCTGAAATAGTAAGCTTAGAAATATCAACAAATTTTTCTGCCTTCTTGCCAACAAAACCTGCAGCAGTCTTTGCATTATAGATTGCATCTTCAAGTATTCCCATAAACAGACACTCCTTTTCGATTCTAAGTATATTTTAGAGTATAGCACAAACTATCTGTATCTTCAATAGTTTTTTAGCTAATATTCAAACGAACTGCCACCTATAAATTCTCTCAAAAGAGAGTGTTTCGGCACAAGTTCTTGGTCTATTGAAGAGAATTGCTCCAAAGCTGAAATCATTCTTTCGGCATAGCTGTAATTCTCACCATTTCTATCAACCTCGGAAAGTATTTTAATTGCCTCATCTTTCAAAATACATACCTCATATGGGTGAAATGTATTCAAAGTGTAATCACTCATATACTTAAATGGACGAATATATTTTCTCTCGCCGAGGCAGACATTATCCCACATAGATATAGTTTCCTCACCATCAGAGCCTCTGAACGCTGTATCTCTCACAAGTCTTCTAAGAAAGCGTATATCCTCCGCTCTCAAAATCTTCTTTTCAGTATTTTTGATACCCTGTTTTACACTTATATAAATCTTCTTAATAGCCTCTGCATTTATTCCCTCTGTAAATATCGGATTAAGTGCATGAATTCCTTCAATTATTATAAAGCTATCCTTTTCAACTTTAAGCTCTGTAAAAACAGAGTCTCTCTCTCCCTTTGCAAAGCTATACTTAGGCAGCATACAACTGCCGTTTGTAAGTATACTTTTTATGCAAGATTTTATATATGGAATGTCTAATGCCTCAAGAGCCTCATAATTATACTCACCATTCGGAAGCTTCGGAATATTTTTCTTTCCCGTATAGAAATTATCAAGAGAAATTATATGGGTATTTCTTCCAGCACTTTCAAACTTTGATTTAAGTAGCTTGGCTGTTGTAGTTTTTCCACTTGATGACGGACCTGTAAGCATTATAATATTACACTGCTTTTCAAGCTCCATAATGCTTTCAGCAATATTATCCAAGTCGCTGTGAAACTGTTCCTCTACTGTATCTATAAAGCCCTTAGCCTCGTTTTCGGCATAGTAATTTATTACAGGAAGATTATAAGAATATCTTCTGTATGTATTATTTAAGATTACCATAGAAAGTCTTAATCTGCTCCTTTCGTCTTAGCATTTCATCAAAACCGTTGATATATTCATATGGATATTTATAATTAAATATTCGTTCAAGGTGATTTACTCCTGGTTCACGAAGCTTAGAAACTCCACCTGCCCCACACGCAAGAATTGTATGGGTTTCGTCCATAACATATACATTATATAAGCCATCAAAACCATCTTTAGACCAACCTACATTTTCGAGATTACCCTCCATCCTGCTCTGACGATACAGATAATATGGGTGGTAACCAAATTGCGGAAGCTTTTCCTCACAATATTTCATCATAATAGCTGCTGGTGGCTCTGCACCCGTCTTGACCAATGCTCCGCCAAGCGTAAGGAAAGATGAACGCTTCATAGCAAGAGTATGAACAGTTATGCTTGCAGGTGAAAGGTCACACAAGGTATCAAGAGTATATTTAAAGGTTTCCGGAGTATCTTTTGGCAGTCCAGTTATTAAATCCATATTTATATGCTTAAAACCAATTTCTTCCGCAAGTTTATATGCCTCTAAGGTCTGTGTGGCGGTATGTCGTCTGCCAATAGCCTCAAGAACCTCATCATTCAAAGTCTGTGGATTTATGCTTATTCTATCACAGCCACCATCAAGAATTGCTTCTAGCTTTTCACGAGTTATAGTATCTGGTCTGCCTGCCTCTATCGTAAATTCTCGGCATTTTTTCATATCAAAAGAGGCATTTATTGCAGTAATAAGCTTTGTAAGCTGTTCAGCAGAAAAAGTTGTTGGAGTTCCTCCTCCTATATATACAGTTTCAAGTCTGAGATTAAGTTCTTTGGCTATTTCAGCTGTATATTTTATTTCCTGACATAGCAAATCAAGATATGGCTCAACAAGCTTTTTCGCTTTTTCTATCGACTGAGAAACAAATGAACAATAAGAGCATCTTGTCGGACAGAACGGAACTGATATATAAAGGCTGAATGAATCAGGCTTTGAAAGTTCAAGAATTTTACGCTCATTTTTTTCTGTTGTTAGTGCAAGCTTTGTTTTCTGCTCAGTAACAAGCAGCTTTTCTCTGAAATATTTATCTGCACCATCTGTGCCAAGTTCTCTCACGAGGTTATGCAAAAGCTTTATTGGACGAACTCCTGTTAATATTCCCCAAGGAAGTCTTATGCCTGTATATTCGCTTAATATCTCAAAAAGCATAATGGCAGCCATTCTCTCACATTCTGAATATTCAGAATCGAACTCATCATCTATTTTTTTAGATAAAGTCTTTTCAAAATCTTCATCAGCAAAGCTTACAATTATATCAGAATCTTTTTCGTGCTTAATAAGCTCTATTGCAACAAAAGGCTTTTCACGATTTACATTTTCATCGCATTTTATGACATTCATTTTTTCATTATTAAAAAATGCACGAGTCAGATTTTCAATCTCATAATGAAAGGGATTATTTATAATATAGATATTCATAACAGCAATCCTTAATTTAAAATTTTATTAATTTTATAATATCACACATATTTATTTTAATCAAGAAAAGCATAATACTCTTTGTATACAATCTCCACAACTTGACAAACAAAATATAAATCATATCAATTCGTTGCTTTTTAGACAATATGTAATTTATATACAATTTATTCTTAGTACAAAAAATATAATTTTACATCAAAATCATTTAAAAATAATAATTTGTCAATTTATATGTATAGACATATAACCCTAAAAAGTGTTATAATTTAGATTAGCTAAGTCGAAAAACTATATTGGAGAGAATCTAATGACAAAAAATAAAGCTTTATATGAATTTATGGAATATCTGCCATTCTTAAAGGAACTCGTCAAGAGAGATTTCAAGATGAAATACTATAAATCATTTCTTGGTGTTCTCTGGACATTGCTTAATCCTTTGATTTTGGCAACTATTATGACAATTATCTTCTCTACACTTTTTAAAAGGTCTATTGAATACTATCCTATTTATAATATTTCAGGTCATCTTATACTGACTTTCTTCGTAACAGCAACAAAACAATCACTTTCTTCTGTATATCATCACGCAGGCGTTTTCAGAAAATTTAAAGTTCCACAATATATGTATTGTCTTTCTAATGTAACTATTGCCTTTATAACACTTCTGTTTTCTTCTGTTCCTATGCTTATATTGGCTTTAGTCTTAGGTATGCCATTACATTTTACAATGTTGCTTTTTCCTTTGCCTATTATACTTGCTTTTATCTTTACAATGGGCTGTTCGCTTATTCTCGCTGCATATGGCGTATTTTTCAGAGATTTAAGCCATCTCTATGGAATACTCACATATGCACTGAATTTCCTTACACCAATATTCTATCCAATTGAAATTATCCCTGTTGAATATCGTTTTGTATGGGACTTCAATCCCCTATATCTTTATATAAGAATTTTAAGAGAGGTTTTCATTTATAATACCATTCCAAATGAGAAAACCTTGCTTGTCGCTACCTGCTACGCTATATTAACCTTAGCTCTCGGCATACTTGTCTTTAAAGAAAAAAGAAGTAAATTCTATAACTACTTGTAATTTGGAGGTAATAAAATGGCTGAAACCTCAGTCAAGGTTGATAATGTTTATATGATGTTCAACCTAAGTAAAAATAAGCAAACAAGCCTGAAAGAATATGTCATAGATATGGTTAAAGGCAATCTTTTCTTTGACGAATTCTGGGCATTAGAGAATGTTTCGTTTGAGCTTAAAAGAGGTGAGTCTATGGGACTTGTCGGTGTTAATGGTTCCGGAAAGTCTACTCTGCTAAGACTTATTGCAGGAATTATGGAGCCTACATATGGCACCATATACACAAAAGGTACTATTGCACCTCTTATTGCTCTTGGTGGTGGTTTTGAACCTACACTTTCCGCAAGAGAAAATGTATATCTTAATGGAGCTATGCACGGTCACTCAACAGAATTTATGAGAAAGCGTTTTGATGATATTATAAGCTTTGCAGAACTTGAAGAATTTGTTGATGTCCCTATCAAAAACTTTTCCTCTGGTATGCTCGCAAGACTTGGCTTTTCTATTGCCACATCTGTTCACGCTGATATAGTTATTGCTGATGAGGTTCTCTCTGTTGGTGATGCAAGATTTAGAAAGAAATGTGAAACCAGAATTGCCAATCTCCTTAAAGAAGGTACAACTGTTCTATATGTTTCACATAATGTCAACTCTGTTGTAAAAATGTGTAAAAAAGCTCTTTGGCTTGAAAAAGGCAGGGTTATTCAGAATGGTAACGCTCGTGATGTATGTATTGCATATAAAAGATATATCGAAGAGCAAACTCGTTTAGCCAAAGAATCTCAAAAAATAAAAAATGAAAAAGCTTAAATTTTTATTTACTGCATCGAGGGCATCACATATTGAAAATTTCCATATGCCTGCAATAAACGCCTTGCGTCAAAATGGACATACAGTTGATACTGCAACCGAGGGCTATGTCAAAGAAAATTTGGTTGACCACTCTTATAACCTGATATTTCAAAAAAAAATTTATTCCCCGAGAAATATAGGGACAATAAACAAGCTTTCTAAAATTATAAAATCAAATTCATACGATGTAATAATCTCAAATACTACTCTTGCAGGAGTTATTACAAGACTTGCAATTCCAAAGCTCAAAAAGAAGCCTTATCATATATACATATGTCACGGCTACCTTTTTAATGATGATAATTCAAAAAAAGCAAAGCTTTATCGTAGCATAGAAAAATGCACTTCTTCAAAGATTGATTTATTGCTCACTATGAATAACGATGACCTTGAGATTGCCAAAAAATATGTTTTTTGTAAAAATATTCAGTATATAAATGGTATGGGAATAGATTCTAATAAATTTCCTGTTTTAAGTGCTGATGAGTGTAATTCTTTCCGTAAATCTCTTGGAATAAAAGAAAATGATTTTGTTTTCCTTTGTGTAGCTGAATTTTCCGAAAGAAAAAATCAACAGCTTATTATAAAAGCTTTTTCAGAATTATTAAAAACAAAGCCTGATTCAGTATTATTATTTGCTGGCAATGGTGAGCTTCTTGAAAATTGTAAGGCTCTCGCCGAATATTATGAAATTTCTCATAAAGTTCGCTTTTTAGGATATATCACAGATACAAATATATTATACCGCTCAGCTCAGGCAATTATATCAGCAAGTCATATTGAAGGTTTACCCTTCAATATAATGGAAGCTCTTGAATGTGGTATTCCAGCTATTGTTTCAAAGATAAAAGGACATAAGGACTTGATAATTGATGGCTTTAACGGTATGCTTTTTGCTGATAATGACCAAATAGGCTTATCTGAAAAAATGTCAGAGCTTTCAAATTCAGAAATTTATAATAAAATCAAGAAAAATGTATTTCTCGAAAGTAAATATGAAGTTTCAGAGGCAACAGAAGTTCTTTTGCATTATTATCTTCAGCTTTCCGAAACAATTCCAACATATTCTGTTTAATGGAGGTTATTCCATGCAAACCAAAGTACACTCTATAAAAATATTGAGTATTATGCTCTTTGCTTTAATAACAATTTCTTTATTTCAATTTCCTGCAAATGCTGCATCTCAAGGTATTGTTCTCGATAAAAATGACATAAGCCTTGGAGTAGGAAATTCTTATCAGCTAAAATGGACGGTTATTCCATCTGATGATGACCAATCTGCAACCTTCTATTCTAAAAATACCAGCATTGCAAATGTTTCTGCTGGCGGTCTTATTATTGCTACCGGAAAAGGCTTAACTGAAATTGTTATAAAAAGTGGTGATGGTCTTAATTTCACTACCTGCAAAGTCAAAGTTACAGAAAATAAGGACACCGAAGTTATAAATCTTGCAGAAACAGAGCTTTATCTAAGAAAAGGCAGTTCATCTTCAATTTTTTATAACTATAATAAAGATGAATATGTTTTTTCAAAGTCATCAAGCTTTTTAAGCTCTGATGAAGATATTGCCACTGTTGATGAAAACGGAACAATCAAAGCCATTGAAAACGGTTCTACTACAATAACTGCAACCTTCGGCAAAATCACATGCTTTTGCAAGGTTAATGTAGGCGAAGGAACAAAATATATTTCGGGCAGAAAGGTTAGTGGAACACTTCTCAATGCCTCTAATAAGCTATATAAAAACACAACCATTGCAATCTCATATACAAAAAACAAAAAAATATATTATGCGACAGTTAAAACAGATTCCTATGGCAAATTTACTTTCAAAGGAATAAAGGACGGCACCTATAATTTTGCATATTATGATGCTTCCAATAGAAAGGTTATTCACAGCAACAATATCAAAGTAAGTGGAAAAGACATAAAATATACTGCTATCCTCAATAAAGGAACTATGCTTGCAGTTCAGGGCGAAATCAAATCAGAAGAAAATACCACTCCAAAGACTGTAAGCCTTTCTAATGAATATCTTTCTATGAATATTGGTGACATCAAGGAGCTTAATATTATAACTACTCCTCGTGATGCTGATATTACCAAACTCAAAGTTACAAGCTCAGATAAATCTGTTGTAGATATTAATGATAAAGGCGAGCTTGTAGCCATAAAAAGTGGTTATGCTGACATTACTTATAAAACTCTCGATGGAAAAAGTACGGCTGTATGCAAAGTAAATGTACTTGAAACAGAGTCTACTGAATATAGTCTGATTTATATTGCATTAATCTTTTTAGTAATTTTAATTATATTTTTCTGTTTCCTTAAAACTTATAAGAAATTTATGATTCAAAAAAAGCTTCGTGAAGATATGTACGATTAATTTTCCAAAGAAAAATAGCATGATATTGGAAGTGAGATAATGATAAAACAGAATCAGCGAAAATTTAACGCTATACATATTCTTGTAGATGCTTTATCTGCTGTTATCAGTATCGTTATTTCTTTCTTGATATCAGACAGTATTCATAAGATTGACTTTAATAGCACGAAGATTAAGAGTGACAGCTTTATTTTAATTATACTTTCACTTGGAATAGTTTTGCTTCATCTTATGTTCTATGCCCTATATGACCTTTATCGCTCATACAGAACAACTCGCTTGAGATATGAAGCCATGAACATAATTAAAGCAAACATTACCGCTTTCTTTATTCTTGAACTAACTCTGCTCATAACAGAATCAATATATCAGCTTCAGCTTTTCTTGATAATTTTCTTTGTGGCAGATACTTTTATAATAATTGCATATAGGTTTTTTCTAAGACGGATATTGCGTTATTTGAGAAGTAAAGGATATAACAAAAAATATATTGTTATAATCGGTATAAATGCTTGTACTGAAAAATTCATAGAAAATATCAAACGAAATCCAGACCTCGGCTATGAGATTACAGGATATTTCAATGATAAGCCAGTCAATACTATAAATAAGCCATTTCTTGGTTCTTTCAAGGCTTTGGAAAGATATTTTGAGGTAAATACCATTGATGAAGCTGTACTTATGACAAGTGACAGCAATGAAAAGATTCTTATTATGATTTATAATATCTGTGAACGATTTGGAATTAAAACATCAATTATTCCAAATATATTCGGCTCATTTTCTTCAAGAATATATGTCAGTAAATTTGGTTCTTTGCCAGTAATGAGCCTAAGAAATGTTCCACTCGATAATAAATTAAATGCCTTTATAAAGCGTTTGAGTGATATTGTTATTTCAATTATAGGTATTATAGTAAGCTCTCCTCTTATGATTGGTGTAGCAATAGCTATAAAAGCCACATCAAAAGGTAAGATAATCTTTAAGCAAGAGCGTATTGGCTATAATAGAAAAAGATTTACTATGTATAAATTTCGTTCTATGAAAGAAAATTCTGAAATTTTAGATAAGATGACAGAAAAAGATGATGAACGCTGTACAAAAGTCGGAAAATTCATAAGACGCTTTAGTATTGATGAGCTTCCACAGCTTTTTAATGTGCTTATTGGCAATATGAGTCTTGTAGGCCCAAGACCTGAAACACCGTTTTTCGTTAGCAAATTTCAAAAATCCATTCCTCAATATATGCTGAAACACTATGTAAAGCCTGGCATGACGGGTTGGGCACAGGTAAATGACCTTAGGGGTGGAGATACCTCTATTGAGGAAAGAATTAAGTATGATATGTATTACATAGAAAATTGGACATTTATGTTTGATATAAAGATTCTATTTATGACCTTAACAAAAGGTATTTTCTCAAAAAATGGATTTTAACTTGGAGGAACAATATGCTGATTTACCACTTAAACAACCTACTTATCTTAGTTTGGGCAGCGATATTCTGCTTTCATAAGCCATCTAAAAATAAAAATATGATATTTCTATTTTTGTCTTTTGGTCAACTTTATTTACTGACAATTTTTAGATTTCTCATTGGCTATGACTATGTTATGTATGCTAAAGCCTTTATGGACCTGCAAACACAGGATTTTTGGAATTTCACCTACTATGACTGGGAATATGGTTTCGTTTTTATAACAAAGATTTTAGGAATGATTCTTCCAAGCTACACATCATATTTTGCAGTAATTGCAATCTTCACTCTGATTCCTGTTGCAATATTTATTTATCGCAATACAGAAAAAGTTTGGATTGGAACATTTATGTATATAAACTTCTTCCTTTTCTTTATGCAGATGAACTTCATTCGTCAGGCTTTTGCAGTTTCTATCACATTATTTGCATGGCAATTCATAAGAAAAAAGAAATTCTTCTGGTTCATTTTAGTAATTCTTTTTGCTTCATTGTTACATTCAACTGTACTTATAATGATTCCTTTCTACTTCCTCGCAAAAATGCGTCCTACGGGAAAGCAGGTTATATTTTACGGCTATGCACTCACAATCTTCTACTTCTCATCAACAGGAATACTAAATCTTATTACAAAGATTTTCCATCAGGAATATAATAATACCCAATTTATTACAGAAGGCATTTCGCTGATTTATGCCGTAGTACCAATTATTATTTTGTTATTCACAATGCTCAATGCAGAGAAAATACTAAAACTAAATCCAGATAATCGCTATGTTATAAGTATGGTTTTCGCAGGAACATTCTTTATGATAATAATGGCACGACATTCTATTTTGGAGCGTTTCTCATATTACTTCTTTATTTATATTGTATTGCTTGTTCCAGAGCTTATTTCATCTGTTGAAAAATATGGCTTTGGTCGTGTTAAAAATAATGTTATGCTACCAAATGAAACACCTATAGAAGATGTTAAAAGATTCAAAGATCAATCTATCATACTCACAATAGTGATTTTAGTTCTATCTTACGCTATGTTTACTTATGGTATGTTCGAAAATGCACACGGAGTAGTACCATATACATCTTGGATATTTTAATTATAATTACTATAAAACTCTACAATATAATCACCTTTTATTGCTAATTTTTTAGTTTTCCCATTATTGACAATATTGTAACTTGGTGATATAATTCTATTGTACTGTAAATAGTATAATAAATGATGTTAGGAGGAACCCGAAGATGAAAAAGAAGATTCTTGCAGCTCTTGCAACAGCAAGTGTAGCAGTAAGCTCTATTGCAGCAAGTGTTTCAGCAGCAACCCTTGGTGATAGTACTTCTGTTAAACCAAGTGATGTTTCTAATATCACAAGCAATGGTAAAGTCCCTACAACAGGTGATGCTTCTACAACTCTTCTTCTCGTTGCTGGTGCAGTAGCAGTAGTTGCTCTTACAACAATCATTGTTGCTGTAAAGTCAAAGAAAACTGCAAAATAATCCTTACCTAAGTCGAAAATTCAATTGTGTTTTCGAAACAGCAGGCCATTTACTCGGTCTGCTGTTTGTCATTTATAGATAAAAACTATTGCCAAGTCTCTTAAAATATATTATAATAGAAGTAATATATTTCTATGGGTGATGATAGTTTGAGTAGTAAGCTTGCTATATATATTTCTTGTTCTGCAACTAATGACAAACCTACCTTTCCGTTTCTTTATAATATATATGCAGGTGCAGCATTAAATAATAATACTATTGATTCGGATACTCTCAAAGATAATATAGGCGATAATATTTCTGAAAAAAATCCCTATTATTGTGAGCTTACAGTTCATTATTATGCTTGGAAAAACACTAATGCAGATTATCTCGGCTTTTTTCATAGCAGAAGATATATTTCATTCAATCGACAAAATTTAGTTGATAAAAGCTATTCCAAAAGAAAATTGCCAAAACCATATATAGTTAAGGATTTTCCGACAAAGGAACTTCTTGAGAAAAATGGATATGATAAGGAGAACATTATATCACTTCTTAAAATTTATCCTATTATAGGAGTTATTCCCGAAAAAATGCCCGAAACTACATATGAGCATCTAATCCGCACACAAAAAAATGGAAAAACAGAATTTAAGTTAATTGAAGAAAAATTGAAATTGAACTATCCTGAGTTTTTGTCCGCGTTTAATGAATATATGTCGAGCAGATACTTATATTTTTGTAATATGTATGTTATGCATAGAGATATTTTTGATAAATATTGCAGTTGGCTTTTTGATATTCTTGAATATGTTGACGCAAATATGCCACAGCGTATTGAACGAGATGATGGCATGATGGCTGAAAGGCTTTTTGGCGTATTTATGACATATATCAAAAAAGAAGGCTCTATAAACTGGGCCGAATTGCCAAGAATTCATTTTGCTAAAGTTGGCGGCACAACCAAAAATTTCTCGTGTAATAAGCTTGGAAATTTGATTTTCCCTCCGGGGTCTATCAGACGAAATATATTAAGAAAAATAGTGAAAGGTTGATTAAAATGTACGATTATCTAATTGTTGGTTCAGGTCTTTACGGTGCGATGTTCGCATATGAGGCGAAAAAGAGAGGAAAAAAGTGCCTTGTTATTGATAAGAGAAATCATATCGGCGGTAATATCTACTGCGAAAATATCGAGGGTATCAATGTTCATAAATATGGCGCCCATATTTTTCATACAAGTGACAAGAAGATTTGGGATTATATTAATACATTCGCAGAATTCAATAACTATATTAACTCCCCTGTTGCTATTTATAAGGACGAACTTTATAATCTCCCATTCAATATGAATACATTCTCTAAGCTTTGGGGTATTAAGACACCTGCTGAGGCTAAGAAAATTATTGCTGACCAGATTGCCGACCTCAACATTACAGAGCCTAAAAACCTTGAAGAACAGGCTCTCTCACTTGTAGGTAAAGATGTTTATCAAAAGCTTATCAAGGGCTACACAGAAAAGCAATGGGAGCGTGACTGCAAAGACCTTCCTGCATTTATCATTAAGCGTCTTCCACTCCGCTTTACATTCGATAACAACTACTTCAATGACCGCTATCAAGGTATTCCTATTGGTGGTTACACAAAGATTATCGAAAAAATGCTTGATGGCATTGATGTTCTTACTGACACAGACTATTTTGAATGGATTAAGGATAGCAATAATGCAGCAAGTATCAAGAAAACGCTCTTTACAGGACCTATCGACCAATTCTATAACTATTGCTATGGTGTTCTCGAATATCGTTCTGTTCGCTTTGAAACAGAAGTTCTTGATACAGATAACTATCAGGGTAACGCTGTGGTAAACTACACAGACAGAGAAGTTCCATACACAAGAATTATCGAGCATAAGCATTTTGAATTTGGCAAACAGCCTAAGACTGTCATTTCTCGTGAATATTCTTCCGAGTGGAAGCTTGGTGATGAGCCATACTACACAATCAATGATGATAAGAATAACTCACTTTTCGCTAAATATAGAGAACTTGCTGATAAGGAAGAAAATGTTATTTTTGGTGGTCGTCTTGGTAACTATAAGTATTACGATATGGATAAGGTTATCGCTGCTGTATTCGAGGCTATTGCTAAAGAATTTGGTGAATAAGATATAGATTTCTAATAGATTTTCCATAGGGAATCCGTCTGGATTCCCTATCATTTTACAAAAGGAGTATTGCAAAATGTTGCTATTTGAGCTATCTTTTCCTATACTTGTTGATGAAAGCAAGCTTTATTTCGATGGTATTGGCACAAGCTATAATAATTCTCTTAATATTAAAGGTGGCACTTCTTGTAGCTTGTGCAGCTACTTTAATAGCTTTTCCGCTGGCAAATATAGAAAATATACTCTTGCTCAAAATATCACCTTTAATATTAAAATTCAAGGCTTTGCCGAAATTTTTATAAAGCGTGAAAATGGCAACATTATTACTTCAAGACTTATAGAAAATAGCAAGCCTGAAGCCCTTGCAATAACTTTTTCAATTATAGATGCCAAGGATGGAGAAATTTTCTATCCTGAAATATCAGCAAAAAGTGATTGTCAGATTTTTGGTGGCTCTTATGAAACAAAAGTAAGCCCTCAAAGAGATATTCTGCTTGGTGCGTCATTCTGCACATATAAGCGTGAAAAGTATATCATTTCAAATATGGAGCGTCTGCGTGACTTTGGCTTGAAATACTCTATCCCACTAAAGGTTTTTGTTGTGGATAATGGTTCTACACTACCTGAAACACTTTCTGACAACACAATTACAATTATACATAATCCAAACTGCGGTGGTAGTGGTGGCTTTGCAAGAGGTTTGCTTGAGGGTGTTAATTTTGGCTGTTCGCATATCATTTTTCTTGATGATGACATAAGCCTCGATACAAATGTTATTCTCAAAACCTATTCCCTACTAAAAATTCTAAAGCCTGAATATTATGATAGCTTTATCGGCGGTGCAATGCTCCATTCTGAAATTCCATATTTACAGCACGAATGTGGCGCTTTATGGGACGGCTTTTATCTTTCGCCTATCGGACACGAAGTAGATTTGCGTAAAAAAGAAAGTGTTATCGCAAACGAAAAACTCCAAAAAGCAGATTATCAAGCTTGGTGGTATTGTTGCTTTCCAACTTCATTTGGAGAAAAATTCGGCTATCCTATGCCCTATTTCATCAAAAGCGATGATGTAGAGTATGGTATTCGCTGTCAAAAACCTATCATAACTATGAACGGCATTGCTGTCTGGCACGATGGCTTTGATGGAAAGTATGCTGGACATTTTGAATACTACATAAAAAGAAATGAACTTATAAATACTGCTCTCCACAACAAAAATACAGGCATAATTACAAATATCCGCAAATTATTTGCATCAACTGCAAGACTTACATTATTACAAAGATATTTTCTTGCAGAATTAGTGGTTAAAGCATATGACGATTTTATGGAAGGTCCTGAAAAACTTCTCAGCATAGATATTGCAGAATATAATACTTATCTTTCCTCACTTGCTAAACCTGCAAATGATAAAAGCATTATCGGCAATGCGAAAATTATTTCAAAGCCTAAAATAGTAAATTCTGCACTATATTATCCAAGCTTCGGAGGAAATATTTTTCCATCAAAGAATATTTGCATAGAGCTTCCTTTGACAGATATTGAAATCAGAAAGACCTTTCGTGCAAGATACATTGCACATACTAAAACAGATGGTTCGACTGCATTTGTAACAAAACTCAAGAAACGAAAGCTTTTCTGGGTTGTTGGAAAGACTATTCGTATGTTTTTCAAATTTCTTACAAAGTATAAAAAGGTTCGTTCAGATTATATACACAATCAAGAAAAACTAACTTCAAAACAATACTGGCAAAATTACTTCTCAAAATAAGCAAAAATAGCTAATCTCCTTTATCAGAAGATTAGCTATTTTATTTATGATTTATTATTTAATTCCAAGATAGTTAAGCCAGAATTCATAAGATGTATATTCATCTTTCTTCTTTCTGAACTCTTCCTCAACTTTCTTATGATTTCTCTTATAATTTCTTATAGTCTTTTTATAGTGCTTATGAAGTTCAAGATATTTCTTTCTTGAAAGCACACGCATAGCACCAGTATTTTCATATGGATTAACAGCAAGGAGAACCTTTCTCTTATACTGTTTTTTCGGGCAGTTAAACCAATCGTAAGCGATTACGCCAACATCATCAGTAAGCATAAACTTTGGATATAAATGTCCGTTTACAGTAATTTTATAGAATACCTTCTGCCAGAAACCAAGCTCCTCAAACTTATAAAGGTCATCAAGATTAACCTCAATATCAGGATAATTTTCCTCTATTGGTACAAGCTTTTCGTTCATTGCACCATGTTCTTTCATAATTCGTTCGCCCTCAGGCTTAAAGAGGAAATCTGGGCCTTTCATAAAGTCATCAATAGACTCAAGCAAAAGCTCACAGCTATTGTAATTAAATCTGCGGATTTCAACCTTATAGAAGTCTGTAATTCTCTTAACGAAGTCTATATCTTGGCATACACCACTAAATGCTTGGAAAATAAGACTGTTCCTATGAACCTGATAAAGCTCCATAGCAGCATTATACTTTGTAACAAAGCCCATATGCCAAATGCAGATACCATTCAAAGTGATAAACTTTGCATCATTCCTAAGGCTATACTCAACATCATCACCACGAATAAAGAGTGGTAATGGAAGCTTATTTGCTTCAATATAGGTTGTAGGAATACAGCAGTACCACCAGCCTGCATAATGGTCATCAAACTTATCATAGTTTTCTTCGTTTTTAACAACAGAATCCCATTTCTGAAGCTCGAATGAAGGCTTCTGAGGACCATATGAACCGTCCTTATGTACATAACCAACATCTTCATGCTGAACATTCATCTTTTCATAGTAGAGCATAGCACCACTAACGAATCTATCTTGATATTCGTCTTTGACAACTCTAAGCAGATAGAATGTACGCTTTAAGCTTTCTGCAACGATAATAACATCATCATCCATAAGCAAAACATGAGTAGGCTTTTTCTTGCCACGCAGAGCCTCAATCATACCTCTTGCATATCCACCCGAGCCACCAACATTTTGGTTCGGGAAAACATGCATCTTGCTGCCGTTGAAATCATCAGGATTAAGTGTTCTGCCGTTATCTACTATATTAACATAGAAATGGTCTGAGCATTCATCATTACAATAGAGAATTTCATTCTTAAGCATTTCTGCGTTTTTAGTAATAAATTCTTCTTTCTTAAATGTAGTTGTAGCAATAGCTATATCTACATTACGCACTTGCTCCTCATCAATCTCTGTAGCATAGTAGCCAGAATAGATTTCACACTCTGAAAGTGAAGAAATCTGAAAAGAAATAACCGAACTTTTTTCTTGCTCAAAGTTAATAACAAGCTCTGTTGGTTCTGGGAAGTTATAATGCTTATCTTCGGAAATTTCCTTTTCTATAACATTGTTTCTGATATAATGACCGAAAGTGTTTACAAAAAAGTGTCCTTTAATTTTAAGATGAAGTGATACATTAGTTATATTGGTAAAATGCTTCCATTTTTTAATAGAAAATGAATTAAAGTAAGTAAAAAATTCAACAAAACGATATTGAGGAAGCATATAGCCACCCAATTCGTCATTATAAAACAATCTATCTCCACGATATTGAAGCCACCAATGCTCATTGAGATATTTGTTAGTAGGAAATACTAAATTTTGAAGCTTTAGCGTAACAAGACCCATAGATTTAAACTCTCCTAAAACATAAAAATTATTTAGTTATAAAGTGCTTTAAAGCAGTTCACAAAGCAAAACTACATTTTTTCATACATATATAATCATACCTCCTTAAAGTCTAATTGTCAACAACTTTCTTACAATACCGATATAATACTACAAATCACACACTTTTTATATGTAATAATTAGTACTTATTAACCAAGTGGTGACATAAGTTCATCATATTTATTTGAAAGGATTTCTGCAAAAAGAAAATCACCCATCTTATAAGCTGCAAAAGATGCCTTATTATATAAGCTTCCGTGCATTTTTTCTATAATTTGTTTGAGAATTGGCTCAGACCATTCCCACAAATCTTCTGCTAAATCCTCAGTATGTAAAATAATATCCATACACTGCTCAAGAGCATTTCTGCCTATTCCAGTATTATACCACTCATCAATAGAGTGAAGTCTTGGAATAAGCATATCTAAAACCTTTGACGCCTCATCATACTGCTTATTTTTATTATAGATTATAAGAAGCTCGAGCATACGGTTGCAAATTGCATAATTATTACCAGTCATAGCCTCCATATTTAAGAGCATTTTTGCACAATAAATTTCATTATCAACATCGCCAATATTCTTAAAATTTCTCATACAGAAATACATCTTTGCTTCATCGCATATATCATTTGAATATGTATATTCAACAAGCAATTTTTTGGCAAGTTCTTTTTCATCAAGTTCTACTAAAAGCTCAACAGCTTCTTCAAGGCTATAACTCTCAAGCTTTGGTGAAACATATTTGCTATTATATCCACCATAGCAATCGAAGTTAGCTTGCTTTGCCCTCTCAAAAAGCACCTCTCTATCTGGAACATCATATTTATTCATCAATTCAGTAAGAATTTCAAGACTTCTTCCTATTCCTTGAAAGCTATTGCTTTCTCTATCAAACAATTCCTCGTTAAATAGCTTTAAAATCAAGCCATCAATTCTAAAATGTTCCTCATATTTATGAGTATATAAAATGGCATATGATAATCTCAATCTATTTTTATAATTTGCATCATTTGTGCCATATTCTTTTGTATAGATTTCTTTGTAGCAATACTGCTCTATATTTCCATCTAATGCTAAAGCTAATTCTTCATCATACTTTTCAAAAAGTTCTTTTAATAGCTTTTTGTAGTCTGTCATTTTGCACCTCATCAAGAATGAATTATCATAAACCTTCTAATTTCTCTTGCGGCATTGTTACCGTCATTCAAGCCCCATTCATAAACCGTTCTCAGCTTATCTCTGTTTCGTGTATATCTTCCAACAGGCATAGGCTCTGGTGGCTGAATAACAATAGCCTTTCCCTGCTCTTGCATTTGATAGCAAAGCTCTTTTTGTCTATTATATACGGCTGGTCTTACCAACATAGTTTCTACAAAATTAGGATAATCTTTAAATTTCTTTCTCAATATAGGCTCGGGGAAATCTGGTTTAGGTGGTTTTCTGTAATATTTATCCTGTGTCAAAACAATAATATTATATTCGTGGCCGTCCGAAATAGCCTTTTCAATCAAAATAGGGTCGCCTATACCGCCATCAAGAAGCTTATAATCTCTGAAATTCACAATCGGCGATACAAGTGGCAAAGATGATGATGCTTTTACAGGTATAAAATCCTCGTCTAAATCTTGCTTAGTAAAATACAGAGGTTTACCTGTGATACAATCTGTTGTACCTATTGTAAGCCTTGTGTGGCTCTTAAAAAATTCATAATAATCAAATGGTATCAGCTCTCTTGAAAGCTCATTAAATATAAAATCCAGGCCGAAAAATGAACCCGTTTTTAAGTATGAATTAATGCTAAGATACCTCGGGTCACGAATATATTCATCAAATATTTTATAATTTCTGCCACGCTGCTTAGAAATATAACTAAGTGAATTACAAGCACCAGCCGAAACTCCATAAACATCATTAACAAATATTTTATTATCAATCAAGGCATCAAGCACTCCTGCAGTATAAACTCCACGAGTACCTCCGCCCTCAAGTATCAAACCAACTGACATAATTCCACCACCTTATAGTAATAATTTTATTATATCCTTATTTTTGAAAAAAATCCATATATTTCATAAAAAGTATTTATACAATTTTATATCAAATTAAAATCTGGAACATACTCCTCACTTGCAGATGAAAGCTCCTGCAAAAAACCATCAAGCTCTGTTGTATCAAGATAGTCAAGTACTTTCTGATACTCTTTTTCCGTAAGCCTTCTGCTTATCTCTGGATATTTTTCTGCATTTCCAAGCGGTATATACTGTGACATAAGACTTAGCAAAATCTTGTCTGAAAATTGGTCGAGTATATCAAGCACATCGAAAGAATTTTCGATGTTATTCGGCAGAATCAAGTGTCGAACGATAACTCCACTCTGCATAATACCCTTATCATCAAATTTTGCCTCTCCGCTTTGACGAATCATTTCTTTAAGCGAAGCAAGGGCATTTTCCAAATAATTTGGTGCATTGGAATATTTTTTCGCAAGAGTATTACTTGCATACTTAAAATCTGGCATATAAATATCGACTATACCCTCAAATTTATGGATTGTTTCAGCACTTTCATAACCACCAGTATTAAATACAATCGGCACAGATGGACGATATTCCTTAAACACATCAAACAAAAATTCCGCATACGGTGTCGGGCTAACAAGATTTATATTATTAACCCCCTGTTCTATCAATTCTTCACAAGCTTTTATAAAATCTTTTTTTGTAAAAATTTTACCAATAGGTTCCCTACTTATTTTGCTGTTCTGACAAAACACGCAACCAAGCACACAACTTGAAAAGAATATTGTTCCTGAACCATTTTCTCCACTTATACAAGGTTCTTCCCAAAAATGTGGAGCTATTCTTGCTATTTTAGGAAGTGTTCCAGCATGACAAAAGCCTTTTCCGCCATTTTCATCTCGATAAGCTGAACATTTTCTTGGACAAATAGCACAAGCCTCTATAACACTCACAACTATTCTCCTCCCTTTATCCTCATAATCAAATTTTCGAGTGATATTTTGAATTTCTCGTTCTGCTTTGCAGTTCTTTTTGTTGGTCCTTTCAGTCTACCGCCAGCCCGCCTTATCTTTTGCGCCTGATAGCGTGATTGCAAAAGTGAATCTATATTTGTTTCATCGTATATAAGTCCATTTTGATTAAGTGCAAAAGCCTTTTTCGATAAACACATTGCTGCAAGTCCATAATCCTGTGTTACACATATATCTTCCTTAGAAAGCATATTTACCAAATAAAAATCTGCACTATCTCTGCCCTTTGAAACTGTAATCGTTTTTGCATCATCTCGCTCTATAGAATGAGCAGTATCGCAGATTATAATACACTCTAAGCCATAGTTTTTAGCCATAGAGATAGTCAAATCTATAACAGGACAGCCGTCACCATCAATAAAAATCTTCATAATTATATCTCTTTTATTTCAAACTATTTTTATTTGCCTTTATATGTAGCAAAAGCATTATTATAAAACCTGAAATCAGCACTGAATAGAACCATAGCTCACTATTCCCGCTAATGTGATATGCAAATAAAGCAAAGGCAAAGCCCCAACAATAAGAAAGTAATATTGCAATCGCCCAGAAGCCTATCTGCGTATGCTGTATTAAAAATAACACAAGACACAAAACCGCCGATGCTACAAGGCAATATGCAGGGTGAATTGCTAAAGCCGAATAACAAAAATATCCACAGGCAGAAGAAATCAACAAACTATCAAAAAGTATAATACTCCCGACAAAAAAACCGAGAATTGTTGACAAAAGAGGCAAGCCTAAAACTGCTACAAGCTTGATAAAGTCTAATTGCAACAAAATTCCCCCTTTTGATATTAAAGAAAATCCCACGAAACGACTAAGCGTCCGTGGGAATTCCTTAAGCAGTTAATATTTATAAGCGGTATTACTTACCGTAGTAAGCCTTAAGATACATTTCCTTAATCTCGCTCATAAGTGGGTATCTTGGGTTAGCACCTGTGCACTGGTCATCAAATGCGTCCTCAACCATCTTATCGAGGTTATCAAGGAAGTACTTCTCGTCTACGCCGTAATCAGCGATTGTCTTCTTAATACCAACTCTTGCCTTGAGTTCTTCGATAGCATCGATGAACTTCTCGAATGTTTCTTCATTTGTCTTACCGAAGATACCGCAGAAGTTAGCACACTCAACATATCTCTCAAGAGCGTGTGGATACTGATACTGTGAGAATGTACCCATCTTTGCAGGTACTGGGTCAGCGTTGAAACGCATAACAGATGTGATAAGGATAGCATTAGCAACACCATGTGGGAGGTGATGATAAGCACCAAGCTTATGTGCGAGTGAATGGCAAACACCGAGGAATGCGTTAGCGAATGCCATACCAGCCATGCAAGATGCGTCTGCCATCTTCTCACGAGCATATGGGTCGTTTGCACCGTTCTCATATGCTGATGGGAGATATGTGAAGATGTTCTTCATTGCTTTAAGAGCAAGACCATCTGTGTAATCTGTTGCCATGATTGAAGCATAAGCCTCGAGAGCATGAGTAAGAGCATCGATACCAGATGCACTTGTAAGACCCTTTGGCTGGTTCATCATGTTGTCAGCATCAATGATTGACATATTTGGAAGAAGCTGATAGTCAGCAAGAGGATACTTTTGACCTGTCTTTTCGTCTGTGATAACAGCGAAAGGAGTAACCTCAGAACCTGTTCCTGAAGATGTTGGGATAGCTACGAAATAAGCCTTCTCGCCCATTGTTGGGAATGTATAGATTCTCTTTCTGATATCCATAAATCTCATAGCCATATCCTGGAAGTTTGCTTCTGGATGTTCATAAAGAACCCACATAATCTTACCAGCGTCCATAGCAGAACCACCGCCAAGAGCGATTATGACATCAGGCTCAAACATTCTCATAGCTGCTGCGCCTTCCTCTGCAGAAGCGAGTGTTGGGTCTGGCTGAACATGATAGAAACAAGTGTGCTGAATACCCATTTGGTCGAGTTTCTCTTCGATTGGCTTTACATAACCATTCTTATAAAGGAAGGAGTCAGTAACGATGAATGCCTTCTTCTTGTGCATAATTGTGCCAAGCTCGTCAAGGGCAACTGGCATACAGCCTTTCTTAAAGTAAACCTTTTGAGGTGCTCTGAACCACAACATATTTTCTCTCCTCTCAGCAACTGTTTTGATGTTAATAAGATGCTTAACACCAACATTCTCAGAAACAGAGTTACCGCCCCATGAGCCGCAGCCAAGTGTAAGAGATGGTGCCATCTTGAAGTTATAAAGGTCACCGATACCGCCGTGTGAAGATGGAGTATTGATAACAATACGGCAAGTCTTCATTGCGTGGTAATGCTTCTCAATCTTTTCCTTCTGAGCTGGGTGAATGTAGAGAGAAGATGTATGACCGTAACCGCCGTCAGCAACAAGCTGTGCAGCCTTTGCAAGAGCGTCATCAAAGTTCTCAGCCTTATACATAGCAAGAACTGGAGAAAGCTTCTCGTGAGCAAACTCTTCGCTGATGTCTACGGATTCAACCTCACCGATAAGAATCTTTGTATTTTCTGGAACATCAACGCCTGCGAGCTTAGCGATTGTGTGAGCCTTCTGACCAACAATCTTAGCGTTAAGAGCACCGTTGATGATGATTGTCTTTCTAACCTTGTCGAGCTCGTCGCCCTTAAGGAAGTAGCAGCCTCTGTCTGCGAACTCCTTCTTAACAGCGTCATAAACGCCCTTAAGAACAGTTACGCTCTGCTCAGAAGCACAAATCATACCATTATCAAATGTCTTTGAATGAATAATAGAGTTAACAGCAAGCTTAATATCAGCTGTATCGTCGATGATAACAGGTGTATTACCAGCACCAACGCCGAGAGCAGGCTTACCTGAAGAATAAGCAGCCTTAACCATACCAGGACCACCTGTTGCGAGGATTGTGTCAGACTCTCTCATAAGCTCGTTTGTAAGTTCGAGTGATGGAACATCAATCCAGCCGATGATGCCTTCTGGAGCACCAGCAGCAACAGCAGCATCAAGAACTACCTTTGCAGCAGCAATAGTAGAATTCTTTGCACGAGGGTGTGGGCTGATAAGGATTGCATTTCTTGTCTTTAAGCAGATAAGTGACTTAAAGATAGCAGTAGAAGTTGGGTTTGTTGTTGGGATAACAGCACCGATAAGACCGATTGGCTCTGCAATCTTCTTAATGCCATATGCTGTGTCCTCTTCGATAACACCACAAGTCTTTGTGTTCTTGTAATAGTTGTAGATATATTCGGATGCGTAGTGATTCTTAATAACCTTATCCTCTACAACGCCCATGCCTGTTTCAGCAACAGCGAGCTTTGCAAGAGGGATACGCTGCTTATTAGCAGCATCAGCAGCAGCAAAAAAGATTTTGTCAACCTGCTCCTGAGTGTAATTAGCAAAAATTCTTTGAGCCTCTCTCATTGCAGCAATCTTAGCCTGAAGAGCTTCGATGTTGTCAATAATTGTTTCAGTTGCAGTATTTTCTGCTGCAACCTCTTGGATTTTCTCCTTAGCCATGGTAAGTCCTCCTATTATTATAAATATAATCTGCTTTGTAATTGTTTCGCTTACAAGAATGATTATAAGACATTGTTAAAAAAATGTCAATAAGCATTTTTATGTAATTTTCGCTAAGAAAATCGAATTTAAACAAAGTGCAAAAAGTAGATGCTTTGTCCGCTGAATTTTGTCTTATAAAGTTCAATCATAATTTTATTTTCTGTTATATTTGCATAATTTTAGCTTGTCAAAAAATTAGCAATTTCATTTTTCCGCTATTTTAAGCCTTTTTGTTAAAATTTATTTGTAGAAAAAGTAGAAAATAGCATTTTTATAAAAGAATCCGTTTTTATTTTTTGTAATACTAATAAGCTGAGAAAATAAGGCGTATATTGTCGAAAAATTCTTTTCTGACAATATACGCCTTATCAAAAATCAACTTTAAAAAGTAATCATATTGTGTTATTTGCGTAAAAGAAATCCGTTTTTATTTACAACTATTTTACAGTACTGTTCATTTCTGCTTTAATAATCTCTGTTGCTCCAAGTGCATAAACAGTATTGTCATTAGCCATAGCAATCTTTTTTAGTGTCTGCTCACACTTCTTTTGGGCAGTAAGCTTGCCACTCTCTTTATCATAGAGATAAATTGTATCACCAGATGAAACTGCTACGGCTTTATCTGCATTAGAAATTGATTCAACCTTAATATCTGTCGAAATAGTTGCAGTTGTCTTGCCCTCTGGAGAAATTGTCACAATTTCACAATCTCTGCCATCTGGATACTTTGCAAGTGACAATGCTATCCCCTTTTCATTTGAAACCTCATAATTTGTAATCGTTTTAGAATCATAGCTTATAAGATTTTTCTTATTATTCTCTATATCAAAGAAGTAGCTTTCATTCTTGCCGATTGCGGCTGCATTTCCGTTATCAAAGAATTTTACATCATAAATGCTATTATCCTTGAGTTCATACTTTGCTATATAAGCATCTTGGCTGAAATCGAGTATATAAACTGAGCTCACAAGAGAACCCTTCTGTGCGGAAATACCCGAAACAATAGCACGAGTTCCATCAGAATTTATTGAAATATTATTTATATAATAATCTGCAAAGGAATAGGCATATTTTTCCTTATTATCCTTGCTATATACAGTAAGCTTTGCGAGATAGTCATCAGATTGAGTAACCGCAGCAAACACACCGCTTGTTGAAATATCAGCACAGAAAATCTTATTTTTAAGCGAAAGATTATATAATTCATCGCTATGACTAAGAATCCTTAATCCTGTTCCGCCAACATTAAAAATCATAGAATAGTCACGACTTGTCCTTAATATAGGCTTTGCAAAAGCATTTCCAAGATTTTGTCGCTGACCGGCATTATCATTCAAAAGCACAATGCTTGTATCACTTACATATATAGGGGTTTTTTCATCCATAAGGGCAAAGTTTCCGTCTGTAACTTCATTTCCATTTATGCTTGAAGGGTATCCATCACCCTGAGATATACCTAACAAATCATACTGAATAAATCTTGAAACATTATCTGGAGAAAGATTTTCCCAGTTAAGTATGACAAGAAGCAAAATTACACACGCAAAAATTATCAGCAATACCTTTAAAAGCTTTTTTATAAGTTCTGGTTGAATAGGTGTAGGCTCATCATACTTATCAATAGGCACATCTTCATAGCTTACAACTCGTCTATCTGCGGCATTTTTTTCTTTAGCGGCAGCATGTCTTTCACCTCTTGCAGAGCGTTTAGGTTGCCTTTTTTTTTCGCTTTCATCATTGAATCTATTGTTTTTTTCCGCCATCTATATCTAAATCCTTTCGACAATTCGATAAAAAAATCCAATATATTCTCTATTATACATTCATTCCCTAAGAAATTCAAGTCTGCTATATAATGGTGTTATAAGTTATCAAATAAATCATATTAGCATTGATTTAATCTGATTTCTTCTGTATAATTTAATTATATAAATAAAATTGGAAGTGTTATATTTGACTTTTTTCAAGCTGATTAAAACCTATCTGAAAAAAATTTACTTTAAGATGAAAAAATTTCTGAGATGGACACTTGTTTCCATTATAACAGGTCTTACTGTTGGAGGATTTAGTACATTATTTGCCTTTATAATGAATGTTGTTACAGATTTTCGCAGTAACAACGATTATATTATCTATTTTCTTCCGCTTGCAGGTCTTATAACGGTTTTTCTATATAACACCTTCAAATTCAAGGACGACAAAGGAACTAATCTTGTTCTTTCTACAATTCATGCACAAAGCGAAATTCCTTTCAAAATGGCTCCACTTATATTCATAACCACAATACTCACCCATCTTTTTGGAGGCTCGGCAGGTCGTGAGGGCGCCGCCTTACAGCTTGGTGGAAGTATCGGAAATCAACTTGGACGCTGGTTCAAATTCGACGACGCAGATAAAAGAGTTGTTGTTCTTTGCGGTATGAGTGCAGCTTTTTCAGCGGTTTTTGGAACGCCTATGGCTGCAGCAGTTTTTTCTATGGAGGTTGTCAGCATTGGCATAATGTATTATGCAGCACTTGTTCCTTGTGTATTTTCATCTCTTATTGCATCATACTTTGCGACTAATTTTGGTGTTCGTGGCGAGGATTTCACATTTATAAAATTCCCGTCATTAACATTTCTTAATACCTTTGAAACAATCTGTCTTTCTATTCTTTGTGCTGGTATAAGCATTGCATTCTGCATTATGCTCCATAAAACAAGTGATTTACTAAGAAAATACTTGAAAAATCCTTATATAAGAATTTTTCTTGCTGGTTTAGTTGTTGTTGGTCTTACATTATTATTCAATACAAGAGATTATAATGGTGCAGGAATACCAGTAATAACAAAAGCTCTCAAAGGTGAAGCTGTTCCCTATGCTTTTATATTAAAAATGATTTTTACAGCTATAACTATCGGTGCTGGTTTTCGTGGTGGAGAAATTGTTCCTACATTCTTTATTGGTGCGACCTTCGGCTGTCTTTTCGGAAATATCGTTGGATTTTCTCCTTCTGTCTGTGCCGCTGTTGGACTTATTGCACTTTTCTGTGGCGTTACAAACTGTCCAATAACTTCTATTCTTATCAGCTTTGAACTTTTCGGTGCAGGTGGTATACCATTCTTTATGATTGCGGTTGCAATAAGTTACTTTATGTCTGGTTACTATGGACTATATCATGACCAAACAATAGTATACTCAAAATACAAAACAAAATATGTCAATCGTCATACTAAATAACAGCAAAACAAAGTGCCTAAGAAACTCAAATGTTTCGCTCGAGCCTTTTCAAAGGCTCGTAGGTCAAGGGCAACGCCCTTGTCGCTCTTCGCAAAGAGCGACATACCTTTGGGCGAAGCCCAACATTTGTTTTTTCTTAGCGGCGGATTTTATCCGCCGCTTATTTTTTTGTTAGTAACATTAGTCCCTAAGGGCGAACTTTGTCCGCCCTTAGAGAGCAAGAGATGTTAAGGGCTTTGCCCTTAAAACCCACCAAAGGCTCTGCCTTTGGAATCCGCAAGCTTTTGAAAAAGCTTGAGCAAAACTTTTAAGTGTCTTGAGGTAGTGCATTAACTTATCGGTAGCTTAGTCCTCCGTGTGAACAAACTTCCCACACTCATCACGAGCGAGACTTGTCGAGCAATTCCGCGTCTTGGAGGAGGCGGCTCGCCACTTGCCCTTAAAACCTACGAGGGACTCTGTCCCTCGACCCTGCAAGCTTTTGAAAAAGCTTGAGCAAAACTTTTAAATGTCTAAGAAAAGTGCATTAACTAATCGTAGGGGCGAATGCAGTTATTTTAATTATGCCAAAAAGAAAAACCGTTCAATGCCATTGGCACGAACGGTTTCTTTTTATATCACTTTAGCCTTAAATCAGATTTTAACAGAAATTGCATCAAGGCTCTTTGGAAGCTCACTTTCATCAGCAGAAATCAAGAATGTAAACTTTGTTTCGGACTTAGCCGCAAGAACATTAACCTTTGTGATAAAGTCTGCGAGCTTATCGAAATCATCACCACAAATCTTGAGTGTAGAATCTACAAGAACATCTGTTACATCGTAGTTACCTGCACAGATACCGCTAAGAAAACCAAAGAATGAGTCATAACCTGTGATAGCATATTGGTCTGTGTCAATAAGTCTTGCCTTATGAGTAACATCATAAGTAAGCTTTGCACCCTTTTCTACGACAACAACATTGCCGTTTGATGCTGAAACAGCTTCATTTGCGAGAGAGATGAGTTTCTTAGTTTTGCCCGAACCTTTTTTGCCTATGATTAGAGTTACCATTGTAACGCCTCCTTATAAATTTAACCGCATATGCGGAAAGATTACATATTAAAATATTATTTAAGTCTTGCCTCAAGAGCCTCTTTCTGAGCCTCATAGCCAGGTTTGCCGAGAAGTGCGAACATATTCTTCTTATAACTCTCAACACCAGGCTGGTCAAATGGATTAATACCCATTGTATAGCCACTGATAGCACAAGCCTTCTCAAAGAAATAAATGAGATAGCCAAGCTCTGCTTCGCTTGAATCTTCGATTGTAAGAATTACATTAGGAACTCCACCGTCTGTATGAGCAAGAACTGTTCCTTCAAAAGCTTTCTTATTAACGAAATCCATAGTCTTGCCACTAAGGAAGTTTAAGCCGTCAACATTCTCTGGGTCTGTGCCAAGAGTAACATCTTGCTTTGGCTTATCAATAAGAACAACTGTTTCAAACATCGTACGAGAACCGTCCTGAATGAACTGTCCCATAGAATGGAGGTCTGTTGAGAAAACAACAGATGCTGGGAAAAGACCCTTGTTGTCCTTACCTTCACTTTCGCCAAAGAGCTGCTTCCACCACTCGTTCATAAGAGTGAATGCTGGCTCATAGCTTACGAGAAGCTCAATAGCCTTGCCCTTGCGATAAAGAATATTTCTGATTGCAGCATACTTATAGCAATCGTTCTTTTCGAGGTCACATACTGAAAGCTCCTCACGAGCCTTTGCAGCACCAGCCATAAGAGCATCAATATCAGCACCAGAAACAGCGATTGGAAGAAGTCCTACTGCTGTGAGAACTGAATAACGACCACCAACATCATCAGGTACAACGAAAGTTTCATAGCCTTCACGGTCTGCGAGCATTTTAAGAGTGCCCTTAGCCTTATCAGTTGTGCAGAAAATTCTCTCCTTAGCACCCTCTTTGCCATACTTGTTCTCAAGAAATTCTCTGAAAACTCTGAAAGCAATAGCAGGCTCAGTAGTTGTACCAGACTTAGAAATCATATTGATAGAAACATCTTTGCCCTCACAGATTTGAAGAAGCTCAGAAAGAGCAGTTGAGCTAATGCTGTTGCCTGTGAAATAGATGTCAGGAGTATCCTTTTTCAATGCATTGTAGTTTGGGGACTTCAAGAATTCAATAGCTGCACGGGCACCGAGGTAAGAGCCACCGATACCGATAACAATAAATACCTCTGTATTTTTCTTGATTCTTTCAGCAGCAGCCTTAATTCTTGCGAACTCGTCCTTATCATAATCAACAGGAAGGTCAAGCCAACCAACAAAGTCATTGCCAAGACCTGATTTGTTGTGGAGCATTTCGTGAGCAGCCTTAATCTGTGGAGCAATTGCTGTATACTCACGGTCAGCGATAAAATCCGAAACATGCTTAACGCTTAATTTTGTTGCCATAATTAAAATATCCTCCTTTAAGTTAGCAGGAAGTTTGGCTAAATGCTTATTCAAAATATATATTCGAAAAAACAAAGTTGCCTACTATTCCCCATCCCTTTATAATTTATTTTACAATATTTAAACTATAATTACAAGCCTATTTGAACATTTTTTATAAATTATCAAAAATCAATGATGTTGTTTTTAATTTTAATCAATACTTTCGCAATAAATATTCATACAAACACCAAGCGAAAATAAAAAACTCAAGCAACAGTCTAAGCTGTCACTTGAGTTTTAATATTAAAAATTTATCATCTTCCGAACTCTGCAAGAATCAATTCCTTATTATGCTCAGTTGCCCAGCTTATGCTCCAATCACTTGTAAAGAGCAAGAGATGATTGCCCTTTAAGTCCTCAATACGCTTTGTATCAGATGCAAGGTCGAGAGTTTTCGGGTCTAAGTCCTCATTTTCTATCCAACGAATACGGTCATATGGAAGCCCCTCCATAATAATATCAACGCCATATTCATTTTTAAGTCTATATTCAAGAACATCAAATTGAAGTACGCCGACAACTCCGACTATAACCTCCTCCATACCGCTGTCAAGCTCTCTGAAAATCTGAATTGCACCCTCTTGTGCAATCTGCGTAATACCCTTAACAAACTGCTTACGCTTCATAGTATCTTTCAAACGAACCTTATTGAAATGCTCTGGTGCAAATGTCGGTATACCCTCAAACTTAAATTTCGCATTCGGTGAACATACTGTATCACCTATAGAGAAAATACCTGGGTCAAATACACCGATAATATCTCCTGCGTAAGCCTCGTCAATAACTTCTCTGTCCTGAGCCATAAGCTGTTGAGGCTGTGAAAGACGCATCTTCTTGTTGCCTTGAACATGATAAACTTCCATGGCTTTCTCATATTTTCCTGAACAAATACGCATAAAGGCAATTCTGTCACGATGAGCCTTGTTCATATTTGCTTGAATCTTGAAAACAAAAGCTGAGAAACGGTCATCAAATGGGTCAACCTCTCCGTCAACAGTTTTTCTTGGTAGCGGTGGAGTTGTCATATTTATAAATTCGTTAAGGAACGGCTCAACACCGAAATTCGTCAAAGCAGAACCGAAAAATACAGGTGTAAGTCTGCCGTGACGAACATCGTCAAGATTAAGCTCATCGCCTGCTCCGTCAAGAAGCTCAATATCATCTCTGAGAGTGTGAGCGAGGTCATCACCAATCTTCTTATCCAAATCGGGGTCATCAATTTTAAGCTCGTCCGTATCTACTTCACGCTGACCGTTATTTGCGGTGAAAGCAAGGATTTCATTCTTTTTGCGGTCATAAACGCCCTTAAATTCCTTACCACAGCCAATAGGCCAGTTAATCGGACAAGTTTTAATGCCAAGAACATCTTCAATATCCTCAAGCAAATCATAGGGGCTTTTTGCTTCTCTATCCATTTTATTTATGAATGTAAAAATCGGAATATCACGAAGCAAACAAACCTTAAAGAGCTTTTTAGTTTGATTTTCAACACCCTTTGAAGCGTCAATAACCATAACTGCTGAGTCCGCAGCCATAAGAGTTCTGTAAGTATCCTCCGAGAAGTCCTGGTGTCCCGGAGTATCTATAATATTGATACAACAGCCATTATATTCAAACTGCATAACAGAGGAAGTAACAGAAATACCTCTCTGCTTTTCAATTTCCATCCAGTCAGAAACAGCGTGTTTATCGGTTTTCTTTCCCTTAACCGAACCAGCAAGCTGAATTGCTCCACTATAAAGCAAAAGTTTTTCGGTAAGTGTTGTTTTACCTGCGTCAGGGTGCGAGATTATCGCAAATGTTCTTCTCTTTTCAATCATTTCTCTATTACTTGGCAAATTGATTCCTCCATAGGATAAATTTTATTAAGCCTTAATGCACTCACTTAGTGCTGAAATTACATATTCCATCTGTTCATTTGTTAAGGTGGAATATAGCGGTAAGGTTACTTCATTCTGATATAGCTCAAATGCATTCGGATAGTCTTTTATATCAAAACCAAGATTTTTATAAGCCGTCAGCAGAGGCAATGGCTTATAATGAACATTAGTAGCCACTCCCATTTCTGCCATCTTTGAAATAACATTATTTCTGAATTCTGAGTCGTGTCCTGTAAGCCACGAAATATAAAGATGACCGCTTGAAGTACCATTTTTAGTATAGTGTTTTAGATAATCTATACCAAGCTTATCAAGCTGTGAATTGTAATATTTGATTATCTCCTTGCGTCTTTTCAGCATTGAGGGATAGCGTTTAAGCTGTACAAGTCCGATTGATGCCATAATATCCGTCATATTGCACTTGAAATATGGTGCTACTATGTCATATTCCCAAGCACCGGCTCTTGTTTTTGCAAGGGCATCTTTATTCTGACCATGTAGGGATAGAAGCATATATTGCTTATAAAGCTCATCATTATCAATAAAATCTCTGTCACGCCATATAACGGCACCACCTTCTGCAGTAGTGAGATTTTTTACAGCGTGGAAAGAAAAAGCGGTAAAATCTGCTACACTTCCGCTTTTTTGATTTTTATATTCCGCCCCAAAGGAATGAGCACCATCTGCAAGAACTATAATTCTTCCAAAGCCCTCTTGGATTTTATTTTTAGGCTTAAACAACGATTTCTTAGTTTCAAGCACCTTAAAAATGCTGTCATAATCGCACATAGCTCCACCGACATCAACAGGTATAACCACCTTTGTTTTATCGGTAATAGCCTTTGCCAAAGCTTCAGCATCAAGGTGTAGCTTTCCTTTTGCACAATCAACTATAACAGGCTTTGCACCCACATGGCATATAACGCTTGCAGACGCTGTATAAGTATATGCAGGAACGATGACCTCATCGCCCTCACCTATTCCGAGAATGCGGAGAGTCATTTCAAGAGAGGCTGTCGCAGAATTAAGACAAACAGCCTTTGCTGTACCACAAAATTCAGCTATTTCCTTTTCAAATTTTTTGGTTTTAGGACCTGTTGTTATCCAACCACTGCGAAGTGTGTCTGCCACTTCGCTTATTTCCTCCTCGCCAATATCAGGAGGTGAAAATGGTATTTTCATTGCTGTCCCCCATTTAATTATCTATATTTTCAGCTATCGCCTTAGCTATATTATAGTCGCCGACAGTCGTTATCTTCATATTTGAAGCGTCACCCTTTAGCAGCTTTACTTCTACTCCACCCATAAAGCATATTTTACAAGAATCTGTAAGAGTAAGCTTTTCCTCGTCAGAAAGAGCATTATAAAGCCTTTTCAATAAGTTTATGTTAAAGCTTTGTGGTGTCTGGCTATGATAAATTTTACTTCTATCAGGCATATCTGAAATAGTATTGCTGTCCTCAGATACAATTATAGTATCTACCTCAGGAATAACAGTATTACAAGCACCATATTTAAGAGCCGCATCAATATTTTCATCAATCATTCTTAGTGTAACAAACGGACGAACTGAATCGTGTGTTACGATTATATGTTCATCACTTTCGCCGAACTCTTTTTCTATATCTGCAATAATATTGAAAATTGTAGAATTTCTATCCGCACCGCCTTGAGAAATTCTTATCCTTGATTTATCTATGTTAAATTCATCTAAAAGCTCTTTCATATGTAAAATCCAGCTTGAATGTACACCAATATAGATATAATCGAGCTTTTCAGAAAGCAAGAATTTTTCAAGTGTATAAATTATAATTGGCTTATTGCCAAGTGGCAGAAATTGCTTAGGCATAGTCGAGATATTCATTCTTGAACCGACACCACCTGCAACTATTGCGGCAAAAATCATTCTATCAACTCCTATAAAAGTTCTGATGGTTTCTTTCCCTTCAAAACCTCTTTATAGCTTCTCTCTGTATCAACTAAAATCATATCGTGATGGGGTTTTTGTTTATCTTCGGGTGGGGGCGTCATATAGTCCCCAAAAGCTTTTTTAAGATATGGATCATAACCGACAGGAATAGGCATCTGCAAGCCCTCAAATTCACGATAAACCGCACTTGCAAACCATTCCTTAGGGTATTCAGGCTGCATAGAATGTACGCCCTCGCAAAGCTCTGTGATATATTCGCAATCAGCAATTTTATATTTGCTCATACGCCTTTCAGCATTACGCCATTTTTTCTCACGAGCCTTTGGTGACTTGACTATTGAAAGCAAAAATTTACTTCCAAGAGCCATAATTCCGCCGTGATTTTCCGGAACGATTTGTGCAAGAAACAGCGAATAAATCATAGCATTAAGCTTTTGCATAGTGCGTTTAAATTTTCCTTTCGGACAGCCGTCTATCGGAAAAATATCCATCATTATTCCAAAAGGTATATCAAGATGAGCCTGATTTGCCTTAACACAAGTAGTTTCAGTATCAACTATTGTTGTAAAAATATTTCCTGTAAAGATTTTCTCATCTGTCCGCAATAGCTTAAAGCGTTCCTGCTTATCGTTATCCCAAAGTTTATATAACTTTTCATAGTCATCTCTCGGCATAAGTATGTCTATATCGTCGTCCCAAGGGATAAAGCCACCAGTTCTGAGCGAACCTATACAGCAACCTCCACAGAGATAGAAAAGCAGATTATTTTTATCGCAAAATTCCTTGAAATACACAAGCGTATCAAGTTCTTTAAGCTGTAGCTTACGCAATGTTTCAGGAGTAAATTCATATAACTTTTGGTTTTCCATATAAAACCTCATTTAATATGTAAATATAATAGCTAATAAACAAGCGAAAATAGCTCGCCTTTATTATTCAATACCTGCATGAATTTTTGCAGCCATAAGAGTATTTTTCATAAGCATAGCAATAGTCATAGGACCTACGCCACCAGGAACAGGTGTTATATAAGAAGCCTTTGGCTCTACGCTATCGAAATCTACATCTCCGCAAAGTTTGCCATTTTCATCTCTGTCCATACCAACATCAATGACAACAGCACCCTCTTTGACCATATCGCCTGTAACAAACTTAGGCTTACCGACAGCCGCAACAAGAATATCAGCATCTCTTGTAATTTCAGCAAGATTCTTTGTACGGCTGTGTGTAATTGTTACAGTGCCGTTTTCATGGAGCAAAAGCATAGCCATAGGCTTACCAACAATATTACTTCTGCCGATTACAACACAATTCTTGCCGGAAATTTCTATATTTTCAGAATGAATAAGCTCCATAACGCCGGCAGGTGTGCAAGGCAAGAACTTATAATCACCTATCATAATCTTACCAACATTAGATGCGTGGAAAGCATCAACATCTTTTTCAGGGCTGATTGCCTCAATAACAGCCTTTTCATCAAGGTGCTTAGGTAATGGAAGCTGAACAAGAATACCATTAATTTCAGGCTTTTTATTAAGCTTATCAACAAGGGCAAGGAGCTCTTCCTGAGTTGTTTCAGCTGGAAGTGCATATTCTTCAGACATAAAACCAACTTCTGCACAAGCCTTTTTCTTATTATTGACATAAACTCTTGATGCGGGGTCATCACCAACAATAACAACTGCAAGTCCTGGAACTATGCCCTGTGCCTTTAGTTTTTCTGTTTCTGCCTTAACGCTCTCACGAACCTTTTTAGAAACCTCTTTACCGTTAATTATCTTAGCCATAAAATCTCCACCTTTTATATTAAATTACTCTTTAACTTTATCCTTTAATGCTTTTGTTGTATGAACGAAATTATTTTTCTTGCGGAATACAATAAGCATCACAATTCCTGCTATCATAACCACCGCTGAAAGAATCTGTGATACACGAAGATTGAGGAATGGTGTATAAAGACTATCTGTTCTCAAGCCTTCAACTATCATTCGCTCAAAGCCATACCATACAAGGTAAAGCAAGAAAATCTGTCCGTAATACTTCTGAAATTTCTTACTAAAGAAGTGCAAAAGCACAAAACCAAGCAAACACCACAATGATTCATACAAGAAACAAGGGTGAACTGTTACTCCGCCGGTATTTTCACTCATCATTCCCCAAGGAAGATTAGTTTCTGTACCGAAAGCCTCTTGATTTATGAAATTGCCCCATCTGCCTATACCTTGTCCAATCAGAAAACCAAGTGAGGCAACATCAAGTATCGCAGGAATATTAAGCTTGAGAATTTTCGCAACGATACAGCCACCAAGCAATGCTCCGATAAGACCGCCATAAATCGCAAGTCCGCCATCGTGTATCGCAAAGATTTTATCGGGGTGACTACTGTAAAAATCCCACGAGAAAAATACATAGTAAAGTCTTGCACAAATTATTGCGGTTATAAGGCCGACAATAACACAATCAAGAAATTTCTCACTCGGAATTTTAAAACGCTTCAAACTCATCATCGCATAAATAAATGCAAGAATAAAGCCAATTCCGATTATAATTCCATACCAATAGATATGATAATCGCCTATTGAAAAGGCGACATTATTTATATTCAGACTTATGCCCAAATGTGGAAAAGATACATTCATATCTGACATTTTAATTATCCTTTCATCGTTAGATGTAGGGGGTGAACTGCGTTCATTGGTAATTACTTCAACCGCTTAGCATATGCACTTACCCAAGACACTCAAAGTTTAGGTCAAGCCTTTTTAAAGGCTTGCGGATTCCAAAGGCAGGGCCTTTGGTGGGTTTTAAGGGCGAAGCCCTTAACATATATTTTTTTCAAGAGGTGGACTTCGTCCACCTCTTAATTTTCTCTGTTGATAACATTAGTTAAAAGGGGCGAACAAAGTTCGCCCCCTTAGGAGGCAAGAAATGTTAAGGGCGTTGCCCTTAAAACCCACGAGGGACTCCGTCCCTCGACCCTGTGAGCCTTTGAAAAGGCTCAAGCGAAACTTTTAATTGTCTTAGGGAAGTCTATTCGCTATATAATTATTTAACTACTGAAAGTGTCGTATTGTTTGAGTCAAGCTGTGATTTAAGTCTTTCGTTAATATCATCAAGACTTGCATTTGCGATGGCATCCATATATTCATAAAGTTCTCTGCCCGCAAAATCAAATGATGCCATAATAGTTGCAGTATTCTCAGGACTATTAAGAGCAGCAATATTTTTACCATAAATAGCTCTTTTAGCTCTCTCAAATTCCTCTTTCGGGACACCACTTTTATGAAGCTCCTCGGCAGCTTGCTCGATAATCTCAGCAACTCTCTCAGGAAAACGAGTTTCTGCTGCAAAAATTACTGCACGATAACCCATTTCCTCGAAATACTCATATCCAAAGCTTTGATTGATAAGCTCATCATCAAGAAGTCGCTTATAAAGTGGTGAAGCCTCTCCTGCAAAAGCAGACAAAAGAATATCTGTTTCAGCAATTTCCTTAGAAGATAAGCGTTTATCGCCTGCATCTTCTTTAAAACCAAGTTGGAAAAGTGGTACAGCAACAGATAATTTCTGTTCAACATAATCCTGACCAACTTCATAAGGTTCATCAGGGAAAATTGACTGTGTATCCAAAGGCTCATCTTGCTTTGTAAGAATTTCATCTACAATAGCAATAACCTGTTCAGGTGTAACATTACCCGCAACAGAAAGAACCATATTATTAAGATTATAGTAGCTGTTGTAACAAGTATAGAGCAATTCAGGAGTAATCTCAGCAATAGTTTCGACTGTTCCTGCAATATCCTTTCTGACAGGGTGATTTTGGAACATTGAAGATATAAGATTCATCATAACTCTCCAGTCCGGACTATCGTCATACATCTTAATTTCCTGACCAATAATGCCTTGTTCCTTAGCAACAGTTTCCTTAGTGAAATAAGGGTCACGAACAAAATCAAGCAAAATTCTAAGGCTTTCATCAAACTTATCTGTACAAGAGAACAGATAGCAAGTTGTATTAAATGAGGTATAAGCGTTAGCGTTAGCACCTGTCTTTGCATACTTTGTGAAGGCATCGCCGTCCTCGCTCTCAAAAAGCTTATGCTCAAGATAGTGCGCAATTCCGTCAGGTACAATAACTTCTTCACCATTTGTGATAAAATGAGAATTTACTGAACCAAAGTGTGTTCCGAATATCGCATAAGCGGACTTATAACCCTCCTTTGGGCTGACATATATAGTAAGTCCTGATGTATGCTTTATTTTATAATATTTATCATTAAGCTTTTCGCTTTTTATTTCTACAATTTCCATTTTATTCAAACTCTTTCTCCCCTTTATAAAAATTATTGTTCGTTGCTTGTAAGAACATAAATTGTATCAAGTGAAACAGCCTTTGCTGCCTCTATAATCTGTTCCTTGGTTACTGCCATAATCTTCTCGGCAGATTCTTCAGGTGTAAGTGTTTCACGATTGAAGGTCTGTGAAAGATAGAAATTTTCAATTGATGCAAGGCTATCAAGAGATGTTATATAGGCATTTTTGAGTGCAAGCTTTGCTGCATCAATTTCTTCATCTGTAATATCTCCTGCCTGCATAGATTTAAGCTGTTCAAGAATAGCTGTTTCAGTCTTTTCTATATTAGCATTTTCAACGCCACTATCTATGATAATAATTCCCTTATTAGGATTATATCTTGCAGCACAATAATAGCAAAGGCTCATCTTCTCACGAACATTCATAAAGAGCTTTGAGCTTGGTGTTCCACCGAGTACAGCACACATAAGCTTTACTACTGCAACATCTGTATAAGGTTCTGCATATGGAGTTCTAAAACCCATTACGAGCTTAGATTGTGTAACCTCCTGACGCTCTGTCACTCTCTTAACCTCATCAGCTTTTGTAACAAGAGTTGTTGAAAGACCGATTGAACGATTCTTTCCATCAAATACCTGTTTAAAGGCATTGAGTGCATTCTGAGGTTCTGTATTACCAAGCATATAAAGCTCAATCTTAGCGGATTCTATCGCATTAGTCCAAGCCTTATAAGCCTGTTCGCTTGTAGTATCCAGAAGACTTTCTTTTGTTCCAGTTCTGTTTACAGAGAATGGCTCATTTTCGCACATAATCTCTGTGCAGCGTTTTACTGCATAAAGACGCTTCTCATTAAATTCAGAATCAAGCTCCTCTATAAGCTGACGGCGTTCACCAGCAAATTCGCTGCCAAGGAAAGCATTTTCTTGAATATTTGGCTCAAACAATGCAGAACAAAGGAGTTCTGTAAGTTCCTTAGAAATTTTAACGCTGTCAAGAGCATATTTATCGTCAATACCTGAAACAGTAAATCGAAGCTCTTGAATTTCACCAAGCTTTCTTACTGTTGAATATAGTGCTGCACCGTAAAGTTCATCAAGCTTTTTAGCAAGTGATGTAAAATCAGGATAAGCCTTGCAAGAGCGTGTTATAAGGCTTGCTGCAAGAGCATTTGCGGAAGCTGTTTCTTTTGTTATTGGCAGAAACAATGATGCAGTTATACGGATTGTTTTGAAACGGTTATCGGGAATGAAATTAAAATATACACCATCAGCGATTTTCTCTCTAATTATTTCAGACATTATTTTCATTACGCCCTTTCTTTTTTATATTTATATGAATTAAAATAATCAACAAAGTAAACTTTTCACAAGCATAGATAAAACGCTTTAAACTGCGATATATCTTAATTATTATACCACATTTTTCATTACTTTCCAATAGCTATATAAAATTATTTAATCAACTCTGCTCAATAATAAAAATATTGCATAGATACTCACTTCAACTTCAACAATATAAATTAATTAACAAACTCAATATTTTGCTTGCAAAACCAATTCCAAGTCTTATAAGCAGCGCCACTCTATTAGGGAACCCACTGCGATGGTTCCCTACGAAAAACATTCCACTGGAATGTTTTTCTACCCTCCTGTGCTCAGAGAAGTATAAACTGTTTCGCTCTCTGCGGAGAGCGACCAAAGGTTCTGCCTTTGAAAAGACTCGAGCGAAACTTTTAATAGTCTTAAAAAAGGTAAAACAAAAATGCAGTGGTCAGAAATATAAACTTCTAAACCACTGCATTATTTTGCAGTAAATTACAATGTTTTATACATCAGATTAAATTGCTTTTATTCCTCGTTCATTAGTACGAATCCTTACTACATTGTCCAAATCATAAACAAAGATTTTACCATCACCTATATGTCCTGTGCAAGCTGTTTTTTGAATAACATCTATGGTTTTTTCTGCCCATTCTTCAGTAGAAACTACAATCTCAAACTTAATCTTTGGTATCATTGTTATGCTGACATCAACACCACGAACATTCTCAGTTGAACCTTTCTGATGGCCACAACCCATAACCTGAGATACTGTAATTCCTCGAACTTCTATTGACTCTAATGCGTCCTTTACTTCCTCATACTTTTCAGGACGAACGATAGCTTCTATCTTCTTCACGAAAACTCACCCTTTCATATATTAATCAAGACCATTAAATGACGGATATGCACTTTCACCATGTTGTGTAATATCCATACCAACTCTTTCGTCCATCTCTGAAACACGGAGCTTTGTAAATAATCTTACGATACCTACACAAATAAGTGTACCCACAACAGCTACGAGAACAGTCACTAAAATGCTTTCTATCTGTGCAAAGAACAAGCCAGTTTCTCCGTAGATAAGACCATTCCACTTTGCACCAGATGAAACTCCAGGAGCAAGCTCCTTAACACCGAAAAGACCTGTTGCAATACCGCCCCAGATACCACCGATACCGTGGCAACCAAATGCGTCAAGTGCATCATCAATTTTAAATACTCTCTTTATGAGATGTACACCGAAATAGCAGATAGGGCTTACGAGCAAGCCGATAAGAATTGCTGACCACATTGGAACAAAGCCTGCACCTGGTGTAATTGCGACCAAACCTACAACAAGACCTGTTGAGCAACCAACGAGTGTTGGCTTGCCTGTCTTAACAACATCAATAAACATCCAAGAAATCAAAGCTGCTGCCGAAGAAACTGCTGATGTCATAAATGCGTGAACTGCTGTGCCGTTTGCTGCAAGTGCGCTACCTGCATTAAAGCCAAACCAACCGAACCAAAGCAATGCTGCACCGAGAAGTACGAATGGAATATTGTGTGGCTTATATGCACTTCTCTCATAATCTCTTCTCTTGCCAAGAATAATTGCAAGAACAAGACCTGTAATACCTGAGCTGATATGTACAACATTACCACCAGCAAAGTCTACAGAATCGAGGTAAAGACCTGTACCGAAAAGTCCTCCGTCAGTTCCTGCTCCGAGGAAACCGCCACCCCATACCATATGTGCGAGCGGATAGTAAACAACGATTGACCAAAGGCAGATAAATGGAACAAGTGCCTTGAATTTCATTCTGCCCGCAATAGCACCAGTTATAAGAGCAGGTGTGATGACCGCAAACATCATTTGGAAACCTGCGAAAAGTGCATCAGGAATTTCAAGTCCTCTTGTGCTTTCTGAAATGCTTACATTATTAAAACCGAGGAAGTCGAAGCCTCCGATAACTCCACCAACATCACTTCCGAAAGAAAGCGAGTAACCAAACAAAATCCACATAACTATTGCCGTACCTGCAATAAACATAGTTGCAAACATTGTGTTAAGGACATTTTTTCTTCTTACAAGACCTCCATAGAAAAATGCGAGTGCTGGGGTCATCAGGAAAACCAGTGCGGAACATATGATTATAAAGCTGACACTTCCGCTGTTCATAAAACATCTCTCCTCAAAATAAATTTTAGAAAATAAAAAAGGCGTCGGAAATAAATCCGACGCCTTCGTCTATATTTCGAATTATAGCACTACTGGATTATTTTGTCAACACTTTTTTTAATAGTTTTTTTTAAAAACAGTATTTTATAGGAAGACTTATGGCATAATATAAGTAGAATTTTTATTTTAGGAGGAACAACAATGGAAAAACTTATTAAAAATATAGATAAATCTGAAATCATCAGACTTGCAGACAAAGTTGCATATGAATGTGGCAAAGTAGCAAGCCTTACCCTTGCACAAAGACCTGGTATTGGTATAACAGTTATGGCTTTTGACGAAAATACGGACATAAGCACACACACTGCTTTAGGTGATGCTTTGGTCTATATTTTTGAAGGTAAGGCAAGCATTACTATAAACAATAAGGAATATATTCTTAAAGCTGGCGAATCTGTCGTTATGCCTTGTGGTGTGCCACACTCTGTAAAGGCTGTAACAAAATTCAAAATGCTTCTTACTGTCGTAAGATAGTTTTAATAAATACACAGCTAAAAAAATTGGTGATAACCAAAGTCATCACCAATCTAAGGAGTTTATTATGCACTAAGCCAATAACCTCTGCCCTCTACAGTAGAACCATCTGCATTATTGGTAGCCATATAGCTTGCACCATCGTAATTCATATAAAGCTTAATTCCTACACCAGCATTTACAGACTTATCTGTTATAAGTTCATAATAATCTGAACCATCATAAGAATCTATTAATCTCAAGCTTGTGTTCCAAATTCCACCTGTAAAATACATCAAACGGTCGGAGAATAGCTTTTCACCTTGGTCATTTCTTGTAACCTCAAGAGTAACAGCATATGTATCTGTGCCAGCTGGAAGTTTAATTGTAAAATTAAATCTTCCATCATCCATCTTATAACGGTTTGTGCAATCAATGATAGAATGATTTTCTACAAAGGTATAATTGTCCGAATTTGATGCTTGTAAGGTAGTTGCATTGTCTGTTGCAGCAACACTCATAGATGCCACGGGAACTGCAAGGAGTGTTGCTGCTGTCATTGCAATAGCTAAGGTTTGTTTGATTGTTTTTTTCATAGAATATCCTTCTTTCTTAAATTTTATGATTGAATTATAACTCAACAATACATAAAATATCATAATATGTTGAATTTTACACAATTATAATTGAATTTAGAAACTTTTATGTAAATGCTTATTGATTTACTTATCATCTAATCCTTGTCTTACAACAAGTTTTGCAAAAAGACATTTTTCTCTAATAAGCTTATCCTATCCTCTTTCTCAAATGTAACGATTTTAGTAAGTCCGATAACGATATTATCTATATCCGCTTAGAATCCTTCAAAATCATATCCAGCCTATACAAAGTCACCTTTGGAAAGCTTTATTTCTGCATACTTCATCGAAGTAGATGATTTATAGCTTATTGGCTGATGTTTGGAAAGCATTTCAGAAAAACGAAATCAGCTTGTTGTTTAAAATTTAATTCTCTATCTTAGATAGTCTTTTTTATACTGTCTATATAATTTTAGAAGTACAAATTATAAATTTCCAAATTAAAAAACAATGCTTTCGCAATAAATACGAAAGCATTGTCCAAAAATTCATAGAAATATTTTTTATATTGCTATTAATTCTTTTCTTTTAATTCATTGATGTCAGCCTTGAAATCAGACATTATCTCTTTAGTTTCATCAATTTCATCATTCCAAACTTTGCTTCTTAAACTGGACCAAAATTTGTATACATCAGAACGAAAGTTTGACCATTTTTTATAGACATTTGAGCGAGTATTTGACCACCACTTATATTCCTGTGTTCGTAGCTTTGATAATTCAGCGTATGGAACACTATCATATGCATCTGCTAAAATGCCATCATAGAAATCCTTATACATATCACTTAATATTCCATCATATACTCCATCATAAATGCTTTCACCGCCATCATCATATATGATTTTATATAACTTATCAAGTTCTTCGTATTTTTCATCATTAGAAGTATTTGATGATATAATTTTATCAGCATAATCTAAGGCATACTCTCTCATTCTAATACACAAGCTTTTATGAGTTTCATTAATATTATCATAGAAAGCTTTTATCTTATCAGCATTTTTAGAATATTTATCGTATGTATCAATATCTGCTTTCAGCTGTTTATAGTCTTTTTCAAGAGATTCAATCGTGTCTTTAATATCCTTTTTTACAGATTCTTTAAACTCTTTGCTTAAATCTTTAGATGTAGCATTATCTGCACTGCTTTCAGATTTTGTTTCCTTGCTTGATTCTTCAGAAACGATACTATTTGAACTACTCTCGTTTGATGTCGATTCATCTATTTCGCTTGATTCCTCAGAAACAGTACTATTTGAACCGCTCTCAGCTTCCTTTGATGCTTCACTGCTTGAGAAACTACTCTTATCTGATATAGATGATTGACTATTGGAATTTTTTCCTCCGCAAGCTGTCAATGATAATGCCAACATTGCAATAAGGATAAGTGATACTATTTTTTTCATTTTGATTCCTCCATTTTTTCTAAATTTTTATTTTGATTAATTTTTATTAATAACATAATAATAGCACCTACAAACACCATAGCTACTCCAAAGTAACAAAAATATTGTGCCATTCCACAGTCATATCTGCTACTTGGAAGTACACCTCTGTCATTGAAATCCCATTTTAATAAAAGAAATGTTGCCAAAGACAAAATATTGAATACCATTATTGCTATCGGCTTTTTCAACAATGAGAAAATCGCTGTCAATAAAGCAAAAATTGCAAAAGCAGAAATCATAACCACACAGGTAATACTTACAGCTTGTGCATTTTGTGCAGCAGCAGTTGAAGAATAAATCTTACCAAATTCAAATAATGAAATATTCACAGCGTCTTTGTTTGTCATTCCAATTTCTTCTGCATACATTGTATCAGGAAATTTTTCAAGTTGCTCTCTATATTTTTCCGTAGCTGATGCAAAGGGCAGAAATAATGTTGCGATTAACATTATCGAACCGATTAACGCAATTATACAAGAAATCAAGCGTTTATCCATTTTAAAACCAGCTTTCTTTACTTCAATTTTTTCTGACATAGACTTTTCCCCCTAAAATAATTTTGTAATGATAGAAATTAGTTCTTTATTTGGCACAGATATTCATAAAACAACTTGCTTTATATGATTTTTAATATGAATCATCTGCACCGTAAATTTTCCCATAATTTACACACCCCCTTATTTTTAAAAATTTTATCTATTAATACTTTAACCGCCTTTATTTTAACATATGAATATTTGAAATTGGTTTTGTGACTGCAAAAGAAAAACAGCACTTAGAAATATCCTTCTAAATGCTGTGAATTTATTTGTTTTTTATAGCTCTTTAATATCAGTAATTAAGCCAATATCCTTATATTTCTCATTTGCCTTTTTTATTATTTTTATAGTTTCAGAATATTTTTCTTTATTGTCTGTAAAGTAGTATACATCTACTAAATATGTATATAGCTCCATTTTCTTTCGGATAAATGGAATAATCTCATCATTCTCCTCACATAATTTTATTCCAAAAAGCAAACATTTTTCCGCTTTCTTTTCTTGTCCAGATTCAAGTGAAATATTCGCACTTGGAATAATTATATTATCAATGAAATCCAAGTCATTTTCACAAATCGCACTTTCTATCTCATAAGCCTTATGAATATACTTAGAAACTATTTTTCCATTTGGCTCAACATAAGTATAATACCAAGCACAAGTCAGATAGTAGCCACAACCAAGCTCAGTATATTCATAGGCTTCTTTTTTTATTATATCATCTACTTTATTAAGCAACCAATCAATTCTGAATTTCATTTTCGGATTACTTCTTATCAGTATATTTGCCTTACATCTTAAATACTCAGCAAGAAGCTTTTTTCCATCTTGATGATAAGATTTTTTCATATACCTGATTGCCTTATCAAGATTTTTCATCAGCAAAGACAATACTTTTGCATCCTCTTTATTTCTTGTATCATACCACCCCTCAAGCTTATAATCATAATAACCCACTAAAAGATAGTAATATTGCCCTTTTATGTGGTCATCAGAAAATGCATTTATAACATCTTCTGCACTAATAATACATTCATATGCTTTATCTAAATCACGCTGTTCCTCATAAATTTCAGAAATAAACTCATATAATTTGATTACTGCATTGCCATTCAAATCGCCACGATTTTTTATCAGCTCTATGGCATTATTGAGTATATAGCTTTCCCTATAACGAGGCATTGCAGATAATACTTCAAAAAATAATTCCCTATATGGATTTTGACTTGCAAGTTCTTTATCTTTCTTACAACATTCCAAAAATTCTTCACACAAATGCAAAGCCTTTCTTTTGTCTTCCTTTAGCACCTTTTTTAGCTCTATCATAATATAAGCTGAAGCTTTTCTGAATGTATCAGTAATTTTCCAACCTTTAACAGCCTCAGCAATAACTGGGTGCATTACAATTTTATAATTATTTATGGAAATCCAGCCGTCTGTTGTCAATTCATTTATCACATCTTTTGTTCTAAGCCCATATAGAGAAGAAAATAGATTTACCTCTATTCCCTCTATACCAAAAAATGATATTCCCTCTAGAACAGATTTTTTATATTCTGTTATTTGCGATGAAATAAATAGTGTATCTATAATATTCCTTATCGTATCGGTATAAGCTATAAAATCTCTTGTATATGGTACTTTTTCAGGTGCAATTTCTGAAAAACCATTTTTCTCCATCAATTTTTCAGCTTCTGATATAGAAAGAAAGCTATTTGCAATCTGTTTGGCAATCAATTCAAGCACTAAGGTATGCCCTTGAACCTTTTCTATAATACAGTCTATCATAGGATATTCATAAGGCTCAATAGTTCGTCTTAGGTAACTCTCAAACATAGAATACATATCACTTTTTTCCTGTATTGCTTCTATATTAAGGCAAAAGTATTCGCCTTTAAGTATGTCCTTACGGGTAATGATGATAATTTTCCAGCCAAGCTTTAATAATTCTTCTACACCACTGAAATTATCTCCAATAAAATTATCAATAATTAAGATAACCTTTTGATTATGTGTTAATTTACGGGCAATAGCCAACTTTCTGATAAAATATTCATCTGGTTCTTCCTGAGGGCTTTGCATTACTGCATTGATAACAAACTGCCTATCATCAGCAATTGTTTCCTTTAAGGAATGATAAAATTTCAAAGAAATCACAGTATCAAATTTCTGAGCATTATTCGCTAGATAACTTTGTATCAAGGAGCTTTTTCCAATGCCTCCCATTCCTGTAACAAAAAGCAGGCTTTGTCCTGTATTTTCAATCCACTCATTAAGTTTTTGAAGTTCTTTCTCTCTGCCTATAATCGCTTTTGTATAAGATGCATAATAATTGAGAATATATGGAATTGCTGTATCAGCCAGCTTTTCTATTTCTTCAAGCTTTCTGATTACTTGCTGCATATCTTGGTATCTATCCAAATAAAAATTAGCTAATGTATGATGAAAAAAGTCCGTCAATTCATAATACATCTTATCCTGAAATGTTTTTGCAGCATATTTAGATTGTTCATAGCTATATTCAGCATATATCCCACAATCTAAAGCTGTTGGGATAGTTCCGAATACAAGATAAAATAAAATTGCACCTACTGCATATATATCTGTATGCTTTCCAACCTTCCTTAGCTTTCCAGTTTGTAATTCTAAAGCCGAAAAACCTTTAGTGTGAGATATTTTATATTCACAATCTTCTGCCCCACTTTTAAATGCAGTTATCGGCACAAGAGAATCAAAGTCAAATAATTGTACAACTTCTTTTGTTCCAGTCAACAAAAAGATATTGTCTGGTTTTAGGTCTAAATATAGATAACCTTTACGATGAACTTTCATAATCACCTTAGCTGTACTTTTCACAACTGCAATACAATCTTTAAGCGATATGAACTTACTATGCGAAAGAGTTTCTCCCTCCTGATAGTTAGTAACAACATAAATGGTGTTATTAAGCTCATAAATATCCACTGTATTTGATGTAAAATTCGTCAAACCACTTGTGCTAAACAGCTCATTTCCCAAATCAAACGCACGACACATTTCAGCCTTGCGTTTTTCAAAACTATCCTTATCACTTTCATTAGGGAATAGAAAATTATTTTCACATCTTTCAATATCAAGAGCAAAAGGATAACATTCCTTTATTCTAACAGATTTTTTTACTCCTGAATTATTTACATAAGAGGCATCATATACAATACAAGCCGCCCCTCTTGCAAGCTCTTTTTGAATAGTATATACACAAACTCCATTTGAAGAATTATAAAATCTAAGTTCTGTTTTATCTTTTAATGCAACTCTTGTATCCATAGTTTCACATCTCCATTGATATTTCTACTTAGATTTTACAATGCTTTTTTCGTCAAATGGTTTTTTGAGTGCAAGCCACACTATCAGAAGAAGCCCTCAACTCATCTTCTTTTATTATATAAAGCTCTCTCATAAAATAGCGAAATGTTTCCATTGGATATTCATCTTGCATAGCAAAGAGAAAAATCCAATCATAAGGATTTCCAGCATATAAGGTAGGATAACCTGCATCTATAAGGTATCTGTTTATTTCTGCATAGCATCTTTCATTGTCGTCATCATCAGCACAATAAACTTTAACATTATTTTTTAATAAGCGTTTTGTCCAATATTCATAAAAGACCAACAAAATAATGGTTTTGCGTACTAGCTCATTAGATTTATGTTCTCCTCTTAGTATAGCCTCCAAGCCTTGCCTGTCTGGAAATGAATCTTCTGCCAAAGGGTGCAATAAATCATTGTTTTTCAAAATGGGTTTTAAAGTTCTATCAGTATCAAGAACAAATAAAGGAGAATTATCATAATCAAAATCATACAATCCCAGTATTTGAAGATAAATATCCCATACAGAACGCTTTTTTGATTCTGTCTTATCACCATTATTTATAAGATTAGGAAATAATAAAGCCTTTTCCCTTTCTGCTAAACCCTTAGATTTTTTAATTTCATTCCATATTTTCATTATGTATTTATAAGCTGTTGCATTATTATATCCGAACTGTTCCAGATTATTATTAAAAAATTGTATCAGTTCTTCCTTAGATTTAAACCTATTTATCTCTTTAATAATCGACTCAGTAAATAGCACCTCATCATTAAAATCGACTTTTCCCTTTATATCACTTGGTGCCTTTTCAAGCAAATCTATTGTTTCAGCATAGCTCAATTCATTACTAATCGCATAATAGTAAATTGCTTCCTCAATATAATGGCAATCAAAACCTCTCTGTAAGCATACTGTTCTGAAAAATTCCTCGCTTTCCTTTAAATCAAGTTTAAAAGCAAAACAAAATTGAAAAGCAATTTTTCTTTTTTCAATTCTCTTTTTCTCTGTAAACCATTTCTTTATATTTCTTGGCAAGGGTAAAATATCCGCTTTCTGAAATTTATCCTTAATAAACTCAACCTTTTCATCAATATTCAATATATCTCCGATAAATCCCTTATTAATGATAAAAGTATCCAAAGTTTCATCAAAATCACGAAAAGATTTAGCGACAGAAAGTAGTTCTTCTGTATAGTTATCATCTTCTGGTGAAATTTCATACTTTATATTTTCAAGTTGTTCAGTATACTTTTCCATTTTCCTTACTCCTATTATTTAAATTTACTTATATATTAAGTTTGTACCTTTATCGTTCAGAATATAGAATTTATAAATTATAATAATATTATACATATAAATAATAATATTGTCGATATTTTCTGAATAAAAAAACAATAAAGTAATCAACAAAAATGGACAAGTCCGTAAAATTAGGAAAACAGAACCCTTCTGATTTAGAATATACATCAGGAGGAATTTTTTAATGTCAAAAAGTTATTAACATATAAGTGTTTATGAAAACAAAACTGACTCATATTTGAAAAGAAAAAGTTTTGTATAATATTATACAGTTTTAACAAAAAATAATTAAATAGTTTACAATTATTTCCTTATATGCTATAATAGCTATATCAAATTTACATATGTCTTGTTGAAATTTGTGAATTAAATAAAATTTGATATATACCTTTCAAAACAAATAATATAAGCAAAGATTAGAGGAAATTATATGGAATATGCAGCACATTTTACAGAAGATGGAAGATTACAAACTGTTAAAGAGCATCTCATAAGTGTAGCCGAAAAAGGTAAAAGGGACTCTGAGCTTATAAATATGCCAAGCCTTTATTATCTTGCAGCAATTTTACACGATATGGGTAAAAACACTGCTCGCAGTGATGAATATCAAAGGACAGTTGGTTCAGGTGGTGAGTGGAACAAAGGTAAGGTTGTACATTCAAATTGTGGCGGAAGATATATATACGAAAAATTTATAAAGAACAATGATTCTGATAAAACAAATAACTATACTGTTGAAATTATTTCTTCGGTTATTATGTCACATCATGGTTTGTTTGATTTTGATTATCCTAAATCAGGCAAAGAAAATGGCTTTGTTACAAAAATAAATAATACAAATTACGATTACAATGAATGTAAAAAGCTTACACTCGATGAGGTTATAAGCGAAAAGGAAATTGATGAGCTTTATCTCAACGCTAAAAATGAAGTTAATGAATTTCTGAATTTTTGCAGTAAAGATGAAGATAAAAGAAAAGATGGCGAATCTATAGAAAGGATTAAGTTATTTAATTGTTCTTTGCTGATAAGAGTGTTACTTTCAATATTGGTTGATTCTGACCATTCTGATACTGCGGAATTTGTTAATCGGATAGAACGACCTAAGTTATATGGAGATGCAGAATTATGGGAGAAATGTTGCAATTATTTTGAAGAAAAGATTAAGCTGTTTAATAAAGATACTGAACTCAATAAGATAAGAGCAGAAATATCTGATAAGGCATTAGCTTATTCAGAAAATTCTGAAAATATTGTAAGAATGACTGTTCCAACAGGTGGTGGAAAGACTATAAGCTCACTAAGATATGCCATTCATCATGCTAAAAAATTTAATAAGAACAGGATTTTTTATGTTGCTCCTTTTAATTCAATACTTGAACAGAATTATAATGAAATAAAATCTTTTTTGCCTGATGATGTTTCTGTTTTGCCACATTTCGGAGATATGCTTTATTGTAATTATAATGAAAGTTTAGCTACTGAACAAAATATTAAATATATGAGTGAAAATTGGAATTCTTATGTTATAGCTACATCAATGGTGCAGTTTTTAAATTCTCTTTTTGATGGAAAAATAAGTTCAATAAGAAGAATGAGAGGTCTTATAAATTCGGTAATTATTATAGACGAGGTGCAGTCTATTCCATATGAATTTATCAGATTATTTAATATGGCAATGAAATTTCTTGCTTATATATGTAATTGTACAATTGTTTTATGTACAGCGACACAACCACCTTTTGAACATATGGATTATTGTTTAAGGCTTGATGAAAGCTGTGAAATGATAAACGATTTTGAAGATTACAGCGAAAAAATGAGGCGTACAAGAATTATAGATAAAACAATTCCAGGAGGATATACTGCTGATAATGTTGCTGATTTTTTACATTCTCTTTCAGAAGATTGTCGAACTATTCTTTGCGTAGTTAATACAAAAAAAGCGGCTTTTGAGGTGTTTAAAAGTGCAAAGCATTTATTTGAAGATGAAAAAATAGTGCTTGTGCATCTTTCAACTAATATGTGTCCTGAACATAGAGCTAATGTTATCAAGAATATGAAAGATGAAATGAAAAATGGCAAGCGTGTTCTTTGTGTAAGTACTCAGCTTATTGAGGCGGGCGTTGATATTTCTTTTGAAACAGTTGTCCGCTCTCTTGCTGGTACAGATAGTATTGTACAGGCGGCAGGCAGATGTAACAGAAATGCTGAAAGAGATATTGGCTATGTTTACATATTGAATATAAGCAATGAATATGAAAATGTTTCAAGCTTGAAAAGCATTCAAAAGGGTAAAAGTGCTACTATTGGTTTGCTTAAACGCATAAAGAAAAAACCAGATGAATATGAGGATTTGCTTGATTTAAAAGCAATAAAAAAGTTTTATATTGATTATTATAAAAATTTTGACAAAAAAGATTTATATGTTGAAGATTTTACATGCTCAATATTTGAAATGCTTTCCACTAATGAAAAAGGCTCATACCATACTAAAACACTTCTTAGGGCGGCTATGAAAACCGCTGGAGAATGCTTTGAAGTTATAACTGATATAAATGAAAGCGTCCTTGTACCCTATAAAGATGGCAAGGAGCTTATATCCGAGCTTTTATCAGAGGGATATAAGGATTATGACGCAATTATAAAAAAGGCTCAGCGATATTTGATAGGATTGCCGAAAAATAAGCTTAAAGACTCTTATATAAGTGTCGATAAGAAAACTGGTATTCGTTTTCTTACAGATGGATATTATGATGAAATATATGGTTTCTCGGAAAATCCTAATTTGGATTTTTGCTATTTCTAAATAAAAAGCCAAAAGCCCTATCTTTCGATAGAGCCTTTGGCAAACTACAATAATAAAGTCAAAGTAATAATTTCAATCCACATAACTAAGATATTAGCTATGACAAAAATATTATAGCCTAAAATAAATTATTTTACAAATTCTATTGACAAGTACAAAAAAACGATATATAATAAATTCAAATTAATAGAAAGGAGTTTGTGAGGTGAAATATAAAAATGAATTTTGTTATAAGGTCTATGGAGATTATGCACTTTTTTCCGACCCTATAACAAGAGTTGGTGGAGAAAAGATGAGTTACCCTATACCTACATATTCAGCTCTTATAGGTATTACAAAAGCTATCTATTTTAAACCGACTTTGCTTTATGTGATTGATTCTGTAAAAGTGCTTAAACCAATAAGAACGGTATCTAAGGGAGTCAGACCAATTAAATACAACAACGGCGGAAATGACCTCTCAATCTATACCTATCTTACTGATGTTGCTTATGCAGTAAAAGGGCATTTCATTTGGAACGAAAATCGTCCCGAATTTGCAAATGACAGAAATGAGGACAAGCATTATCAAATACTTAAACGAATGATAAAGCTTGGCGGCAGACGCTCTCCTCAGCTTGGTGTTAGCGAGTGTCCAGCATATGTTGAGCCTTGTAATTTTGATGAGGAAAAAAGTTGCTATGATGATGGCAATAACTCGGAAATCTCATTTGGCTTGATGTATCACAGCATAATATATTGTGATGAGGCTATTAACGAAGAAGATAAAGGTAAGATGACTGTTTGCTTCCATATGCCAGTTATGAAAAATGGACAGATTGATTTTATTCGACCTGAGCAATGCACAATTAAGCGTCATATAAGAGATGCTAAACAGAAAGTTTTTGATACAGAAAAATGTGAGAGTGTTGATACACTTCATACAGAATTATTTAGGGAGGTAGATAAAAATGAGTTGGATAACTGAAACTGCCGCCTTATACGATGAAATCAAGGAAAAGGTTAATAATAGCGATGAATGGGAACCTATTCTTCCGCTTTATCATTCTACAAGTAATGCACAGATACAGGTTACTATTTTTAGCGACGGAACATTTTCACACGCAGAAGTAGTTGATGCTGATGATGCAAAAACTATAATACCTGTTACGGAAGATTCGAGTTCGAGAAGTTCTGGTATTGCACCACATCCACTTTGTGATAAGCTGATTTATATTTCAGGTGATTACAGCACATATGTTGCAAAAGCTAAAAGTAATGCTGATGAATATTTTGTAACATATATCAAGGCTTTAAAGGCTTGGGCAGAGTCGGAGTATTCGGATATTTGTATTACAGCTATATACGATTATCTTAGCAAAAGAATGCTCATAAACGACCTTATAGGCGATGGAATACTGAAATTAAAAGATGCTGTTCTCGATGAAGAATATAAAATAACAAAGTCAGTAAAGCAAATAGATTCATTTGTACGCTTTGTTGTCAATGATTTGGATTCAGGGGAAAATATAAAGGTTTGGAAAAGTAAGGTACTTTTTGATAAATACATAGCTTATTATGAATCTTTAGGCAAGAAAAGAGATTGCCAGCTTTGTTATGCAAGCGGAAAAATCGTTCCTGTAACATATAAACATATGGCTAGAATTCGAAATTCAGGTGATAGTGCCAAACTTATCTCTTCAAACGATGAATCTAATTTTACTTATAGAGGCAGATTTGCAAATAGAGAAGAAGCTTTTGCAGTAGGTGAAATTGTAAGTCAGAAAGCTCATCTTGCTTTAAGATGGCTTATAAAAACTGGTGGCATAAGTGTTGGTGACGAAAAATATGTTGCGTGGGAAAGCCGTCTGAATGAAATACCAAATGTGTTTGGTAGAATAGTGCTTGATGCAAGCGAAAATTCTGGCTCTTTTGTAAAGGATAAGGACGATAAGGTTTATGCAAAGACGGCAGAGCAGTATAAGAATATAATAGAAATGGCAATTAAGGGATATAAAAAAAATCTGGATTTAAATTCTTCAAAGGTTATTCTTATGGCATTAGATTCTGCTACACCTGGCAGGCTTTCAATTATTATGTATCAGGAACTTACTTCTACTGATTTTTATAAAAATATTCAAGACTGGTATAGCAAAGTATACTGGCATAGTTGCTATAAGACAGATGATGGTGAAGTTATACATTGTGTGCAGACACCTACCCCTATCGAGATTGCAAGATGTGCTTATGGTAATGAGAGAGATGGAGAGCTTATTATTGATTATAAATCTGGTATTTTTAAGACGGTAATTAAGCAAATCTATCCTTGCATTACGCTTGGAGCAAGATTTCCAGAGAACATACTGAAAAGAATTTTTACAAGAGCCTCAAACCCTCAGCTTTATAGTGAGCAAAACAACTGGAAAAGGGTTCTTGATGTCTGCTGTGCATTATATAGAAAATATTATGAAGGTGAAGGAGTTGAACTTACTATGGAACTTGATAGAAGTTACAATAATAGAAGCTATCTTTATGGTAGACTTATGGCTGTTGCTGAGAAGCTTGAAACTGATACATATGATGATAACGAGGCAAGAATGACTAATGCGGCAAGATTTATGAACTCGGTTATTGCATCTCCATATAAGTCTTGGGGAAATGTTTGTAAAAGACTTGACCCATATATAAAAAGAATAATAAACAAAAATTATGGTCTTTATGTTTATTATAAGAAAGAACTGGGAGAAATATATAATATGTTTAAAGCTGGAGAATATGAAATGAAAAAGCCTCTTGAGCCTTTATTCTTTATGGGCTATTACGGCGAACAACAATATCTTTATACATCAAGAAAAAACAAAAATGATGATAACAAGGAGGATTTATAATTATGTCAGTACTTAATAACAAGGTGGATTTTGTAGCTTTTATTTCCGTTAATCATGCAAACCCTAATGGCGATCCAATCAATGGTAATCGTCCGAGAGATACAATGGAAGGTTTTGGAGAGATTTCTGATGTCTGCATTAAGCGTAAAATCAGAAACAGACTTCAGGATATGGGTGAATGTGTATTTGTACAATCAGATGAGCGCAGCGACGATGGTTGTAAGAGTCTTAAAGAACGAGCAGATAGCTATGAGGAATTGAAAAAGCTTTCAAAAGGTAAGGAAACAGGCAAAGATGCTTTTGCAAAATTGGCTTGCGAAAAATGGATTGATGTAAGAACATTCGGACAGGTTTTTGCTTTTAAAGGCGATACGGTTTCGGTAGGCGTAAGAGGTCCTGTGACTATTCAACCTGCATTTAGTCTTGAACCAATTGAAATTGAAGATATACAGATTACTAAGAGCGTTAATAGTGAAAGTAAGTCAGGTAAAGCATCTGATACAATGGGTATGAAGCATAGAGTCAGGTTTGGTATATATGTATTGAAAGGAAGCATCAACTGCCAGCTTGCAGAAAAGACAGGCTTTACAGAAGAAGACGCTGAGAAGATTAAAAACGCAGTAGCAACACTTTTTGAGAATGATTGTTCATCAGCTCGTCCTGAAGGAACTATGAACATTGAAAAGCTTTTCTGGTTTAAGCATAACTGCAAGTCGGGACAATATTCATCGGCAAAGGTACATAACAGCGTTATCGCAAAGGCTTTGTGTGAAGAGCCTACATCAGCCAAAGATTATGAATTTATATATGATGGAAATCTTGAAGGTTTAACTCCGGAAGTGATTGAATGACTTATGATGATGACAACATACTAAGTATATCTGGAATACAACATTTTGTGTTTTGCCGCAGACAATGGGCTTTAATTCATATTGAACAGCAATGGGCAGAAAATTTACTTACTGTTAGCGGCGAAATTATGCACAATAAGGCTCATGACAATACTTTCTCGGAAGCAAGAAACGGTGTAATAGTATCAAGAGGAATGCAGGTTGCTTCATATGAACTTGGCATATTCGGCGAATGTGATGTTGTTGAATTTATTCCGTCTGAAAGCGGTGCATTGCTTTATGATAAGCCTGGAAAATATACTATCATTCCCGTTGAATACAAGCATGGTGAACCAAAGGTATCAGATGCAGATATATTACAGGTTGCTGCACAAGCTTTGTGCCTTGAAGATATGTTTTGTACAAGCATAAATGAGTTGCATATATTCTATGGTAAAACAAAACGCAGACAGAGAATAGAGCTTACTGATGATATAAGAAATCGTTTAAAGAGTGTAGTTGAAGAAATGCATGAACTTTATATACGAAAATATACACCTAAAGTTAAGCAAAATAAAAATTGCAGAGCGTGTTCACTAAAGGATTTATGCTTGCCAAAGATAACAAAAATAAAAACTGTAAAAAGATATATTTCTGATATGACAAACGAGGATTGAATTATGAAAAAGCTTCTTAATACACTCTATATCAGTTCTCCGGATACATATTTATCACTCGATGGAGAAAATGTTGTTCTATCAAAAGAAAGACAGGAAATAACGAGAGTTCCATTACATAACATAGAATCAATTGTTACTTTGGGATATAGTGGAATGAGTCCTGCTTTGCTTGGAAAATGTGCTGATAATAGTATAGGTGTTTCATTTCTGAGCAGAAGTGGAAGATTCCTTGCAAATGTGGTAGGTTCATATTGCGGTAATGTGATTCTTAGGAAAACCCAATATAAGCTTTCTGATGATGAAAATGCTTGTACTGAAATAGCTAGAAATATGATAGCTGGAAAACTGTATAATTCTCGTTGGGTTATTGAAAGAGCAACTCGTGATTATCCTAATTCGCTTGATATTAATAAATTAAAGAGTGTTTCTGCAAAACTTAAAGATTCAATAGCAAATCTTAATGACTGCAAAAATACCGAACAGCTTAGAGGTATTGAAGGCGAAGCTGCAACGAGATATTTTTCTGTATTTAATGATTTGATTTTACAACAAAAGGAGGACTTTGTTTTTAATGGAAGAAACAGAAGACCTCCAACAGACAGAGTTAATGCTTTGTTATCATTTTCGTATACACTGCTTACAAATATGACTGCTTCAGCTCTTTATTGTGTGGGACTTGACCCATATGTTGGCTTTATGCACAAAGACCGTCCTGGAAGAGTATCGCTTGCACTTGATATGATAGAAGAACTCAGAGCGGTTTTTGCAGACCGTTTTGTGCTTACTGTAATAAATAAAAAAATCGTAAATAAGAATGATTTCTTTATCAAAGAAAATGGAGCGGTCTTGCTTAATGATGATGGTAAAAAGAAAATTATTAAGTCATGGCAGAATAAAAAATCACTTGAAATAAAACACCCATTTTTAGAAGAGAAAGTTGAATGGGGTATGGTTCCTTATGTTCAGACATTACTTCTTGCAAGATGTCTTAGAGGTGATCTTGATGGTTATCCGCCCTTTATGTGGAAGTAGGTGTAATTTATATGCTTGTGCTTATTACCTATGATGTAAATACTGAAACTACTGACGGCAAAAAACGCTTGCGTAAGGTTGCTAAAGAATGTGTTAACTATGGAAAAAGAGTTCAAAACTCGGTTTTCGAGTGTGTTATGGATGCAGCAACATGCAGGCTAGTCAAAGAAAAACTAATAAATATAATAGATGAGAAATTTGATAGCATAAGATTCTATTACCTTGGAAATAACTATAAAACTAAAGTGGAACATTATGGTATAGATAATACATTCGATGTGGAGGGAGTGTTGCTATTTTAGTGCGAATAGTAAGCTTACATAAATTTACAAGGATATTCGCACCATAAAAATATAATTTTGCAAATCTAATATTAAATCTGCTTTTATATACCCAACTATAATTTTGTGAAAAAGTGCAGATATATAGTTGATTTAAGAGTAAATATTATGTTGGATTTTGCTGTCGCTCTCCTCACGGAGAGCGTGGATTGAAATTTGTAGGGTAAATGAGGATAAATATATTTAAGAGGTCGCTCTCCTCACGGAGAGCGTGGATTGAAATTTATCATACATTCTATACATTAAATCGGATTTTTCGTCGCTCTCCTCACGGAGAGCGTGGATTGAAATTGCTTTTGCGGTAGATGGAACATCATCAACATCATGTCGCTCTCCTCACGGAGAGCGTGGATTGAAATTGCGTCAGTGGCATATTTAATACCTACACTAAACAGTCGCTCTCCTCACGGAGAGCGTGGATTGAAATGATTATGACGGAGTCGGTGAACTGTTAAAACTTACAGTCGCTCTCCTCACGGAGAGCGTGGATTGAAATTATCTGACCTGCCAAATTCCCTCGGATTGAAAAAGTCGCTCTCCTCACGGAGAGCGTGGATTGAAATTAAAGGTATATCTATTAATTCTTTACCGTCTGAAAGTCGCTCTCCTCACGGAGAGCGTGGATTGAAATCCCTGTCGATTATCAACGCTTGGGCATCAAACCAGTCGCTCTCCTCACGGAGAGCGTGGATTGAAATTCTGCTTCTACTGCTGATTCAAGAATCAGAAAATGTCGCTCTCCTCACGGAGAGCGTGGATTGAAATACCATTCGACTTTTCACCGAGTGTAGGCTCTGGAAGTCGCTCTCCTCACGGAGAGCGTGGATTGAAATTTGACAATTGTATGGGCAGTGGCACAACAGCTGTGTCGCTCTCCTCACGGAGAGCGTGGATTGAAATCGCAAGAGTAGCACTCAAAGTATTTGTTGCAAGGTCGCTCTCCTCACGGAGAGCGTGGATTGAAATAAATATTGTAAACGAAGAACTTGAACGGCTTAAAAGGTCGCTCTCCTCACGGAGAGCGTGGATTGAAATAAGCAAATCAATCAGATTGCCACCATCAGGAAGAAGTTCGTCGCTCTCCTCACGGAGAGCGTGGATTGAAATAAAACTTATGCCAAGAGCAACTCCAAGAAACATTATGTCGCTCTCCTCACGGAGAGCGTGGATTGAAATCAGGATAACAATGGTAGAGAAGTAAGATTCGGTCAGTCGCTCTCCTCACGGAGAGCGTGGATTGAAATGCTTTGTTGTACCTAGTGCAACAGATAGTAATAAAGTCGCTCTCCTCACGGAGAGCGTGGATTGAAATAAAATGCTGAGATGGACTTTAGTCGTAAATCTGGAGTCGCTCTCCTCACGGAGAGCGTGGATTGAAATAATTAATTAATCAGAAGAATGAAACAACAGTTTAGTCGCTCTCCTCACGGAGAGCGTGGATTGAAATTTGATTTTCCATTGTTAAAAGTCTCCTTGTAGATAGGTCGCTCTCCTCACGGAGAGCGTGGATTGAAATTAATCTTAATCGTTTTAGAAAAAAGATAGCTAATGTCGCTCTCCTCACGGAGAGCGTGGATTGAAATCAGTGCAAAAGGTATTGAGAATATACCGCATTAAGTCGCTCTCCTCACGGAGAGCGTGGATTGAAATTTGTAGATTATCAATCATCTGATAACTTTTGTTATAGTCGCTCTCCTCACGGAGAGCGTGGATTGAAATCTACTGCTGGCTTTGATTTTGGAAAAAGTGTTGGTGTCGCTCTCCTCACGGAGAGCGTGGATTGAAATTTTGTTGTTACTGGCAATTACTGCTCAGAATATGTCGCTCTCCTCACGGAGAGCGTGGATTGAAATAGTGTGACCAAGGCAGTACCTATGAATATGACCGCGTCGCTCTCCTCACGGAGAGCGTGGATTGAAATCATTGATTGAGCAAGATAAGACAGCTTGATGCCAAGTCGCTCTCCTCACGGAGAGCGTGGATTGAAATGAGATTTAAATACTCATGTTTCTGTTGGCGGTCTTGGTCGCTCTCCTCACGGAGAGCGTGGATTGAAATTTAATGCTAATGTGCCTAAAATTGCCGTGGAAAAGTCGCTCTCCTCACGGAGAGCGTGGATTGAAATTCCCTTGACGCCCCTATAATATCTCCTCTGTATGTCGCTCTCCTCACGGAGAGCGTGGATTGAAATGCAACAAATACACTGGCAAGACGATTACATACACTCGTCGCTCTCCTCACGGAGAGCGTGGATTGAAATCCCGTCAATAGTTACTTTCTGTGCTATCTACGGTGTCGCTCTCCTCACGGAGAGCGTGGATTGAAATTGTTTTAGCTGCTTGGATAGCAGCCGTAGCCATATGTCGCTCTCCTCACGGAGAGCGTGGATTGAAATCTACTGCTGGTTTTGATTTTGGAAAAAGTGTTGGTGTCGCTCTCCTCACGGAGAGCGTGGATTGAAATACCTCCTTTGTTAAATTTTAGCACATTTGCAATAAAGTCGCTCTCCTCACGGAGAGCGTGGATTGAAATCGTAAAAAAAATCTTTCGTCGCCGCCCGCAGGCGTCGCTCTCCTCACGGAGAGCGTGGATTGAAATAATTTTAGCACATTAAGTGCAAAATTTGAAGTAAGTCGCTCTCCTCACGGAGAGCGTGGATTGAAATGAAATATCGTCCTGAGTATTCATCGTAGAATAACGTCGCTCTCCTCACGGAGAGCGTGGATTGAAATCCCTGTTGATTATAAAAAGGTATTAAAAAAGGAAGTCGCTCTCCTCACGGAGAGCGTGGATTGAAATTACCGATTTATTTTCAGAGCTATCACAAGTAATCAGTCGCTCTCCTCACGGAGAGCGTGGATTGAAATAAGGTTATGTTGACCGTCAAACGGATAACAGGACGTCGCTCTCCTCACGGAGAGCGTGGATTGAAATACAACATTAAGGCTCACACTAATATTGCTACGTAAGTCGCTCTCCTCACGGAGAGCGTGGATTGAAATGAGAATATCAACAAGAGCTAATTGACAAATTTTTGTCGCTCTCCTCACGGAGAGCGTGGATTGAAATTCTCATTGTATACTCTCCTTGAATCCGTGCTCTTGTCGCTCTCCTCACGGAGAGCGTGGATTGAAATAACACCATCAATAGTGATGATTGTTTTTGACATTTGTCGCTCTCCTCACGGAGAGCGTGGATTGAAATAAAGTTTGGAATTATAACAATTCCAAAGTAAGAATAGTCGCTCTCCTCACGGAGAGCGTGGATTGAAATATCGTAGAAGCCTGCGGAAGGCTGGCTCGCAGAGTCGCTCTCCTCACGGAGAGCGTGGATTGAAATGTTGTGTTGTACATTCTACCCTCGTGTTACTAAAGTCGCTCTCCTCACGGAGAGCGTGGATTGAAATGTTTTGTTGAAAAATCTGAAACTGATAGCAATAAAGTCGCTCTCCTCACGGAGAGCGTGGATTGAAATCGGGTATTGTCGCATATTATCAAGCCAACTATAGTCGCTCTCCTCACGGAGAGCGTGGATTGAAATTGTACTCCCTTTACTTTTGAGGAGTGGTTTAATGGTCGCTCTCCTCACGGAGAGCGTGGATTGAAATTAAGCCAGCTAATAACATCTTTAACAGCGTGATAGTCGCTCTCCTCACGGAGAGCGTGGATTGAAATTGTTACTCTTGATTATCTAACTAATAGTCCTGCTGTCGTTCTCCTCACGGAGAGCGTGGATTGAAATATATATGACCATTGATATATGGTATCCTTGCAAAGTCGCTCTCCTCACGGAGAGCGTGGATTGAAATTGATAGAAAATATCGTTTTGTTACTCTTGATTATCTAGTCGCTCTCCTCACGGAGAGCGTGGATTGAAATTTGAAAGTTTAGGGGCAGCATTATGACAGATACAGGTCGCTCTCCTCACGGAGAGCGTGGATTGAAATAAGTTGGATAGATAATAATGGGGTCATACATGATAGTCGCTCTCCTCACGGAGAGCGTGGATTGAAATATTTAAATGATTGAAATATTAACTTAACGCATTGCGTCGCTCTCCTCACGGAGAGCGTGGATTGAAATATATTATTTGCGAAGCTGTTGCACAACAGGAATTGAGTCGCTCTCCTCACGGAGAGCGTGGATTGAAATGATAGAGTAACGAAAACGGAGGTAGAAAGATGAATAGTCGCTCTCCTCACGGAGAGCGTGGATTGAAATCGAATCTTTGTGAAGATTTAGTTGAGCTTGGCATAGTCGCTCTCCTCACGGAGAGCGTGGATTGAAATGACAACCTCTATCGGTTTGTCGGTGTCGCTTCGTGTCGCTCTCCTCACGGAGAGCGTGGATTGAAATCAGTTGGGGAAAATATGTATCAAAAGCTTACAAGTCGCTCTCCTCACGGAGAGCGTGGATTGAAATATTTAAATGATTGAAATATTAACTTAACGCATTGCGTCGCTCTCCTCACGGAGAGCGTGGATTGAAATATATTATTTGCGAAGCTGTTGCACAACAGGAATTGAGTCGCTCTCCTCACGGAGAGCGTGGATTGAAATGATAGAGTAACGAAAACGGAGGTAGAAAGATGAATAGTCGCTCTCCTCACGGAGAGCGTGGATTGAAATGATAGAGTAACGAAAACGGAGGTAGAAAGATGAATAGTCGCTCTCCTCACGGAGAGCGTGGATTGAAATGGACAAGCTGTTTAAAGCAACAGGACTTAAAAGCGTCGCTCTCCTCACGGAGAGCGTGGATTGAAATTTGAAGATGGAGATTATGATTTTGAGGTTACTAAGTGTCGCTCTCCTCACGGAGAGCGTGGATTGAAATTGTGCATATAAAAGCCGAAAAACTTTGTGAATTAATGTCGCTCTCCTCACGGAGAGCGTGGATTGAAATGTATCGCTGGTACTGTCGAAGGGTTACTCCGATGAGTCGCTCTCCTCACGGAGAGCGTGGATTGAAATATGTCATTTCTTAAAAAGGGTGCGATTTTATCGCAGTCGCTCTCCTCACGGAGAGCGTGGATTGAAATAATTTTGTCTAATTAGGTGACCTTATAACCCCCTTGGTCGCTCTCCTCACGGAGAGCGTGGATTGAAATCGTATGTTTGGAAATCTGAAAAATCAGAAAACATGTCGCTCTCCTCACGGAGAGCGTGGATTGAAATTATGGTTCAAGCCAAATTTTGGATAGACCATAGGGTCGCTCTCCTCACGGAGAGCGTGGATTGAAATAAGAAAGCCGAAGACTTTAGAAAAAAAGTAAAATGTCGCTCTCCTCACGGAGAGCGTGGATTGAAATAAACAAGACTATAAAATATATATATTTAACAGCTGTCGCTCTCCTCACGGAGAGCGTGGATTGAAATTATGGTTCAAGCCAAATTTTGGATAGACCATAGGGTCGCTCTCCTCACGGAGAGCGTGGATTGAAATAAGAAAGCCGAAGACTTTAGAAAAAAAGTAAAATGTCGCTCTCCTCACGGAGAGCGTGGATTGAAATTAAAATTTAACCCACATAGGGAAAGGAATGATTTAGTCGCTCTCCTCACGGAGAGCGTGGATTGAAATCACCAGTTCAAAGCTTTTGCAATCCATAAGCCTATGTCGCTCTCCTCACGGAGAGCGTGGATTGAAATACGCAACAAATAGAGATGATTGTTAAGTATTACGTCGCTCTCCTCACGGAGAGCGTGGATTGAAATAATAAACGAAAAGCAAGTTGTTATGATACAATGGCGTCGCTCTCCTCACGGAGAGCGTGGATTGAAATTTCGCTGTCTTTTTGACCTCGACACCCTCGAAATGTCGCTCTCCTCACGGAGAGCGTGGATTGAAATTGAAATATTAGATTTACCCACAAGTGTTTTAGTACCGTCGCTCTCCTCACGGAGAGCGTGGATTGAAATTTTGTTATCAGGATTTTTGAGTTGTCAATTTTAGGGTCGCTCTCCTCACGGAGAGCGTGGATTGAAATCAGATATTTGTTTTTAAGTCAAATAACTTGTCACGTCGCTCTCCTCACGGAGAGCGTGGATTGAAATTTTATCGCGGTAAAGGTGTATATCCACATATGTGGTCGCTCTCCTCACGGAGAGCGTGGATTGAAATTCGGAGGTTTACCTTTAAAGCCTCCGCCCACTACCCGTCGCTCTCCTCACGGAGAGCGTGGATTGAAATCCTTATTTTTATATAAATTAACTAAAATAATAATTAGTCGCTCTCCTCACGGAGAGCGTGGATTGAAATTGTACCCTATTTCTTTTAAATGGTGTGCGAAGCCGTCGCTCTCCTCGCGGAGAGCGTGGATTGAAATTTAAAGCGATGCTATAAGCCTGCGTTAAAAGCTATCGGTCGCTCTCCTCGCGGAGAGCGTGGATTGAAATATAACCATAATATATACCTATTGCTCCAAGCCAAGGTCGCTCTCCTCGCGGAGAGCGTGGATTGAAATTTTTAAATGATGTGGTGCGAAGCCTCCCCTATCTTGTCGCTCTCCTCGCGGAGAGCGTGGATTGAAATCCTTGCAAAGTAGATTTGCAAATCAATCTTAAAGGGTCGCTCTCCTCGCGGAGAGCGTGGATTGAAATCATTATATCTCTCTTAATCTTTTTAAAAAGGCTTGGTCGCTCTCCTCGCGGAGAGCGTGGATTGAAATTGGCGTAGTTAAAGGTACAGTTGGAATTTTGGAGGTCGCTCTCCTCGCGGAGAGCGTGGATTGAAATAGCACAAGCAGCATTAGATAAAGAAATGAGTAAAGTCGCTCTCCTCGCGGAGAGCGTGGATTGAAATGCCATTTATTGCAAGTACTACATGCTCACATTTTACGTCGCTCTCCTCGCGGAGAGCGTGGATTGAAATTGGCACATTGTCTATACCAACACTTTTACCAAAATCGTCGCTCTCCTCGCGGAGAGCGTGGATTGAAATAGATTTAAAATAATGATTATCAACATCATTAGTGTCGCTCTCCTCGCGGAGAGCGTGGATTGAAATCCATTTCACTTAACTTAATATATGTATCATCAGGTCGCTCTCCTCGCGGAGAGCGTGGATTGAAATTTTTTGTCGAATTTATGAAAGCTTCCGCCGTTACGTCGCTCTCCTCGCGGAGAGCGTGGATTGAAATCATTTAATCACCCTTTTTTATAAAATCTTCTAAAGGTCGCTCTCCTCGCGGAGAGCGTGGATTGAAATGCTTGCGGAAATAAAAATGAAATGCGTTGGAGATTGTCGCTCTCCTCGCGGAGAGCGTGGATTGAAATTACAACAAACTGCTTGCGAGCTCGGATTAAATCGTCGCTCTCCTCGCGGAGAGCGTGGATTGAAATTCGGAGGTTTACCTTTAAAGCCTCCGCCCACTACCCGGTCGCTCTCCTCGCGGAGAGCGTGGATTGAAATTTGGCTGCGATACTACAAACACAAGAAAAGAGGATGTCGCTCTCCTCGCGGAGAGCGTGAATTGAAATAAAAAGTCGAAAGCTAAACATACAGCAAAAAGACTGTCGCTCTCCTCGCGGAGAGCGTGGATTGAAATAAGTATCTTTACAGGCACAAAAACAAAAATGTCGAGTCGCTCTCCTAGCGGAGAGCGTGGATTGAAATTTCTGAATAGACCTGTAATAGTTGGTAGCTGTTGCAGGGTCGCTCTCCTCGCGGAGAGCGTGGATTGAAATACTCGGTAAGCTAATAAGCAACAAACTTCTTAATGTCGCTCTCCTCGCGGAGAGCGTGGATTGAAATTTTTATAGAAAATCCCCATTTAAAACTATCTCCTGTCGCTCTCCTCGCGGAGAGCGTGGATTGAAATAAAATCCGCATTGACTAAGATATACTGATTTTGTTGTTGCTCTCCTCGCGGAGAGCGTGGATTGAAATTCTGATAAGACTATATCTTTCAGATGAAGAAGGGTCGCTCTCCTCGCGGAGAGCGTGGATTGAAATGCAAGTTTATATTTGCGCCACGGGCGTTCTTTTCCTCGTCGCTCTCCTCGCGGAGAGCGTGGATTGAAATGGGTTTTGTTTATCTATTGTGCTTGTGTGTTTTATTGTCGCTCTCCTCACGGAGAGCGTGGATTGAAATAGCTGGATTATGGGGTAAGTCCGGAAACATCTGGTGTCGCTCTCCTCACGGAGAGCGTGGATTGAAATTATTATATCTCTTTTAATCTTTTAAAAAAGGCTTATGTCGCTCTCCTCACGGAGAGCGTGGATTGAAATATATTATTCTTGATAATCAGTGCATCTCTTTTTCCAGTCGCTCTCCTCACGGAGAGCGTGGATTGAAATATCTGTGCCATATACATAGATTTGGCTTTAAATCGGTCGCTCTCCTCACGGAGAGCGTGGATTGAAATCCCTGTCCAATTAATAATACAATTAACACCGTTTTTAGTCGCTCTCCTCACGGAGAGCGTGGATTGAAATGCCCGGTGGGACACACTACATAAAGAAGGTATCCCACCGGACTTTGATATTTCAGGTTTTATGCTGTTTTCTTCTGTTTCTGTTGCATTTCTGCCATATGGCGTTGGAAGCCTGCTTCCATATCTTCGGGGTTAAGCGGTTTGATGATACCAACACCGTTGTAATAAATGTCGATAATCTGATACCGCTTGCCGTCAAGATAGCGGGCGGCTGATACAACAATCTTGTCGATGAATTCGTGAACAAGCTCACTTGTCAACTCGGTTGGCTCGGTGATTGCCTTTACTTTTTGAACAAATTTTTGCAGATTAACCGTCTTATCTGTTTCGGCTTCAAGATAGCTCTCCATTTCGGGGAGCTTTTCTTTTAGTTCCTTCTGCTCGGTTTCGTATGTGTTGCTCAAGGTTGCGAATCGCTCGTCGCTCAGTTTACCGATAACGTTGTCCTCATAGATTCGCTGTATCAGCTTATCAATTTCAGCGATACGTTTCTTTGCCTTTTCAAGCTCTCGGCGTTTTGCTGTCAGCTCTTTCTTTTTGTCAGAGTCGTAGCTCTCAACCTGTTTGCGAACAAATTCCTTTTCAAAAGCCTGAATGTTCAGAAACACTCGCCGCATACTTTCAAGAACAAGGTTTGTCAGCGTTCTCTCGCCGATATAGTGTGAGGTACAGGTGTCGGGATTCTTGGAATAGCTTGAACACATAAAGTTCGGTGGATCTCGCCGGTCCTTCTTGCCTGATTGGTAGTACATCTTCTGTCCGCAATCCTCACAGAACACCAATCCCGAAAAGATACTGACTTTGCCCGTCCGTGTTTGACGGTGCCTGCCTTCTCGGATTTTCTGAACAAGTTTGAATGTGTCACGGTCAACAATGGCGGGATGGGTGTTCTCGAAGATTATCCATTCGCTTTCAGGACGGTCAACACGCTTCTTGTTCTTAAAGGATTTGGTTGTGCTGCGAAAGTTGATGGTATCACCGCAATACTCTTGTCGCTTCAAGATGTTCGCTATCATAGCCGGACACCATTGAAACGGAACGGACGGCGGCTTACCGCACTTTCTGCCTACGCTAATCCAGTATTCCGTTGGTGTTGGAACTTTCTCTGCGCTTAGCTTGTTGGCAATTTGTGACGGCCCCATTCCGGATACGCACATCTTAAATATACGCTTGACGATTTCAGCCGCAGGCTCGTCGATTATCCATTGATACTTGTCATCAGGACTTTTCATATATCCAAAAGGCGGATTGCTTGTCAATGGCTTGCCCGATTTGCCTTTGCTCTTGAATACCTTGCGCACCTTGTCACTGGTATTCTTTGCGTGCCACTCGTTAAACCAGTCCTGCATAGGTACAAGATCGCTGATTCCGTTTTTGGTGTCGATATTGTCCATAATGGCAATATAGCGAATGCCCATTCGATCAAATTCTTCTTCCAACAAGGAACCGACTACCAATCGGTTACGTCCGAGACGGGAATGGTCTTTGACAATCAGTGTTGCGATTTTTCCTTCCTCGCCGAGCTTCATAATTTCGTTGAAGGCAGGACGGTTAAAGGTTGTACCGGAGAAACCGTCGTCTATGAAAAGGCGAGTATTTTTGAAACTGTTTTCGGCAGCGTATTGTTGTAAAATTTCTGTTTGATTTTTGATTGAGCCCGATACGCCTTAGTTCTCGTCATCACGGGATAGTCGGCAGTACAGAGCTGTGATTTTGTCTTTATCTGACTGTTTACTCATTTTGCTCCTTTCCACAGTCGGATATGTATTTGTAGGATAGTTTTATTATAACATATCCGGCTGCTAAATTCAATACTTTAAAGCACTAAATTGAATCTTTCTCTACTATCTTTTCAATCTTCTTTAAGATTGTTTTGTCAGCGTTCTGATTGAAGTGCGTTCGCACAACATAGGTTGTGTTGTCAATGTCCTGTGTGTATCGTAACGGTTCAACGAACTGTTCATACTTAAAATAGTTTAGCCGTTGCTCCGCTGTCATCTTACTGAGCATATCGAAGTAATCCTCAATGACTACGTTGAGTGCTTCGGTAAGCGGCGTTTGAATATCAAGGACTTTGCCTTTGTCATCAACATAGTACATAATCTGTCACCTTCCTTTCGTAGTTAAGATTTTCGAAAACAGGTCTTAGGGTGTCCCTAACAAGTGCTGAAATTCCGAGGTGATTTCTCAGCAACAACCGTTTGTGGATACGAACGGTCTGCTTGCTGAGATAATACACGGTAGTTTCAGCAAGCACTGTTTGTGGTTACAAACAGTATGCTTGCTTAGATTCAACATTGTTATGCAGTGTTCTGAAAAACTGTCAACATATCTGTCACCCTAAACTGTCACTATGGTTGTCTGTGATTATATATTTCGATGATTCTTCTTCGGTTAGTACGCCGAAAATTGATGCCGATACCGTCACGTTTTCTCAACCGATACCAATATTTGTTGAGCAGTTTTGTTACCGTATTAGTCGGCGTAACGGTGTCGTTCATTTCGGTAAGTAAATCTGTAGCTGTGCCCATCCAGTAATGCTTGTCAACCATAAACGCTCTTAACCTTCCGAAAAAAGGATGATCTTCGGTCAGCTTCGGATAGCCTTCACGACTGACTTTCTCCATTGCCAGCGCAACAATTTGTTCACCTTTAGTCATTGTTTCTCCTTTCTGTCACTGTAAAAAGTGACTGTTTTGTTGTAAGTTTGCCGCTTTACCCGAATGTCGTTCCTGCGCCGGATTTTCACCGGAGCGTCGTATCGCTCGCTTACGATCATCGCAATATCATATCCCATTCGGACGGTCATTCAGTTGTATTTTGACACGACAAAAAGCCAAGTCACGCAAGGCACTTCCCTCAACTTCAAAAAGGTAAACTACCCCCTTGGTTGAGAAGCCTCATGTAACTTGACTTTAAATTTTTTGATTAAACTTTTGAAAAATTAAAGCGCTTATTTGTACTGCCGTTCACTAAAATAAGCTAAACTCAAATGACTAAAAACAGAACGGAGCCGGCACTTCTGTCAGCGTACCGGTACCCTATAGCGCATCTTTGGCTTTGCGCTGCCCGCAGGTGATGCTCCAGCGCTCGTCAGCTCTTTACACTCATAAGTTCATCACTATTCAGTTGTCGCACACAATCTGCGAACAGTTTTGTGTACAGTAATTATTATAACGAACATTCGTTTGGTTGTCAAGCAAATTTAGAAAATTCGTTCGACAAACGTTAGTGTATTTAAGATGTCACGTCTAAACAAGCAGTGCGTTTTTACTCCTACCGAGAAAAACACGTTTGTTAGGGACACATAAGACCTATAAAAGATTCTCTTTTTCGTTTTTATGTCTGTTAATTTGTTTTATTATATGATATGATAAAATTATCAATCATCAAGGGGCGATAGTATGAGCGCTAAGAATCAATTTGATTGGATATCATTTTATGAGGAGTTTGCAGATAAGCTACTTGCATATAAGGACAATCGGCAGGAGCTGATTGAAAAAATAAAGCAGGTTTATGAGGTTACAGGGATAAAACTGCCGACTATTGATAGAGATAAAGGCGGAAATAATATCCTTGTTGATATTGATCCTTTTACAGTTTTTGGATTATTTAATAAACAACTAACTGAAAAGAACAGAATAAAACTTATTACTGAATTCAAGTAATTGTTTGACATAAAAGCTGATGTTCCTATGTCTTTTGACGGAATTCCTGTGTTAAGTCCACTAAAATCTACTTTTTTCTATTTTGTAGATAACAGAGGAGAATCAGATATACAAAACCTCTGGTCAATTTTTGAATTAGCGCTTACTCTGTCAAAAAACGATACAGAAGAAAACAGACAAGAGTTTATTTCTGCTTTTAATACAGTTAGGAAACAAAAAGGCGTAAAATGGAATTTGTCAATGGGCTTATACTGGATTCGTCCCAACAGATTTATAAATTTAGATTCACGCAATAGGTGGTTTATAAAGAATAATGACAGCTTACCTGAGTCAATTACAGCCACAGTAAAAAATCTGCGTGATACACCGAAAGCAGAGATATACTTAAAACTTTGTGATGATTGCATTGCTTATATTCAATCTGACAAATGTTCCTATAAATCATTGGCAGATTTTTCTTGCAGTGCGTGGAGTGTATCTAAGCAAGATGATGAATATGAGAAACTTTCCGAGAAAAGCGATGCTAATTCCGGCGCAAAGTTCCTGCGTTGGTTCAAGCCTCTTTTGCAGGCGCTCAAAGATTTAGGCGGTTCGGCTACTCCGAAAGAAGCACGAAATAAAATTATAGAAAACGAAAATCTGACCGAGGAAGAAACAAGTGCAGTTGTCGGTAAGACGCAAACGCCTGAATTCAACAATGACGTTGCTTGGGCAAGGCAGTACCTTGTCAGAGGCGGTTATTTGGACAACAGCACTCGTGGTGTTTGGAAACTCACCGAAAATGGCTGGACTGTTGATATGACAGACGAATTAGCGTCAGAGATTTTCAAGACGATTGTTAAAGAAAACCAGCAAGATAAAGGCTCAGCTCTTGCTGACGAAGATGTAAACACAAAGCGCTATTGGATTTACTCGCCCGGCAATAATGCTTCAAAGTGGAGTGACTGTACCGAGAAAGGAATTATGCTCATCGGTTGGGGTGAAATCGGTGATTTGACACGCTTCACTTCAAAATCGGAAATGAAATCTGCTATGCAGGACACCTACGGCGACAATAAGCCTTATCGCAATGCAGCTCTTGCTACTTGGCAGTTTGCCAATGAGATGAAACCGGGCGATATTGTTTTCGCTAAGCAAGGTATGTATAAAATAATCGGTCGTGGCGTTGTTGAGTCCGGTTATATATATGATGACAGTAGCGAAGATGAGTATAATAACACCCGTAAAGTAAAGTGGACAGACATCGGTGAATGGGAACATCCCGGTCAGGCAGTTATGAAAACGCTGACTGATATTACCCAATATACGGAATATGTTGAAAAGCTCAATGCGATGTTTGACACAGAAGATGATGACGATGATATTGATGTCGAGGAAGAACCGCTGAACACCTATACCAAAGAGAACTTTCTTGCAGACGTATATATCAGTGAAAAACAATATGACACGTTAGAAGGACTGCTCCGTAAGAAATTGAACGTCATTTTGCAGGGTGCTCCGGGTGTCGGTAAAACCTACGCCGCAAAGCGTCTTGCCTATTCAATGATGGGCGTTAAGGATCCCGAACGTGTGCAGCTTGTTCAATTCCATCAAAGTTATTCCTATGAGGATTTTGTCGAGGGCTTCCGTCCGTCAAGCACAGGAATGAATTTTGAAATTAAGAAGGGCGCATTTTACAACTTCTGCAAGAAAGCGTCCGATGATAAAGAAAACGAGTATTTCTTTATCATTGATGAAATCAATCGTGGCAATCTCAGTAAGATTTTCGGCGAGCTGTTTATGCTGATTGAAGCCGATAAGCGAGGTAATGATATTCAGTTGCTCTACTCTTCGGACAAGTTTTCCGTCCCGAAAAATGTTTACATTATCGGTATGATGAACACAGCTGACAGAAGCTTAGCGATGATTGACTATGCGCTCCGCAGGCGTTTTGCGTTCTATGAAATGAAGCCTGCGTTTGAATCCGAGGGCTTTAGAGAATATCAGTACGGATTAGAAAATGATAAATTCAACAAACTAATTGACTGCGTTATCAGCCTGAATCAGAAGATTGCCGACGACGAATCTCTCGGTGAGGGCTTCTGTATCGGTCACAGCTATTTCTGCGATATTGAGGAGATTAAGGAGAACACGCTGACCGATATTGTGGAGTTTGAAATTATCCCCTTGCTCAAAGAGTATTGGTTTGACGAGCCTTCAAAAGTGAAAGAATGGTCTGACCGTTTGAGGAGTGCTGTCAAGTGATTCCGATTCAAAATATCTACTATATGCTCTCCTACGCATTTCAGGTGCTGAATGAGCAAGGATATAAAAGTGTGGCGACGGAGCATTTTGAGAATGTGGCGGATTTATGCGCCGCCATCTTGATTAAAGGCTTGTCAAAACAGCTCAAGCGCGGTCTGATGAAGGACTATATCCCGAAGCGTGAACCGCTGACGGCACTGCGTGGTAAAATGGAAATTTCGGAAACACTGAAAACAAATTCCATTATCAAGCGGCAGGTTGTGTGCTCCTACGACGAGTTTTCCGAAAACGCCTATATGAACCGTATCATCAAGACGACAATGCTGCGCTTGATGGTAGCGGACATTGACAAGAGCCGCAAAAAGGAAATGAAAAAGCTTTTGGTTTTCTTGGTTAATGTCGAACCGCTGCCGATTTACAGAATCAATTGGAATCTGCGCTATGACCGCAATAATCAGACATACCGTATGCTGGTTTCGATTTGCTATTTGGTTTTGAAGGGCTTGCTGCAAACGCAATCGGACGGCACAACCAAGCTGATGGACTTCCTCGACGAACAGCGTATGCACCGCTTGTATGAGAAGTTTATTCTGGAATATTTCCGCAAGGAACATCCGGAACTGACCGTCGGCGCACCGCAAATCCCGTGGCAGCTCGACGACGATTTCTGCGATATGCTTCCGGTTATGCAGTCAGATATTGTGCTCGAAAAAGACGATAACATTCTGATTATCGACGCAAAATATTACGCCCATACCACACAGCAGCGGTTTAATAAGGCAACCGTCCACTCGGCAAACCTGTATCAGATTTTTACCTACGTCAAGAACAAGCAGGAAGAACTGAAGGACAGGCAAGTAACCGTTTCGGGAATGTTGCTCTACGCCAAAACAGACGAACAAATTGTCCCCGACAACACCTATCAAATGAGCGGCAACCAAATAAGCGTGAAAACGCTTGACTTGAATTGCGGGTTTGATGAGATTCGGGAGCAGTTGGATAAGCTGATGATTTAGAAAGGTAAAAAATATGCCATTCAATAGAGAAAGTTATAAACAGATAGCAACGCAGGGCTTTTTTTCTGAATATCTTCCGCCATGTTTTTTCTTGGATAAAAAGGGTTTAAATTATGTTCCACCCGAAAACTGTGATATAATACAACCATATTGTTTTACAATGAGCAAATATGATCAGGCTGATTCCAGAAGAAATATTTATATTACTGAATTAGGATCATATCTTGTATTACACGAATATATGTGGAATAATAATTTGCTGAAAGAATTGATAGATTTTACAAAAAGTGAGGATTATTCTTTTTCTCCAGTTATTAATCAACAAGGTCAAATTTATAGATTTGAACAATCATATGGACAAACAGAGGAAGTATTAGAGGAATCTTTTGAAATATGTTCTGACTACATAGAAAACATATCAAAAAAAATAATAAAGGCAACTGGAGCAAAACTGATTCTAAAATTAGATATATCAAATTTTTATGGTGCCATTTATACACATTTAATTTCTACTATAATTATGGGATATGAATCAGCTGATTCAGAATATCGTCAAAGCCAAAAAGTCGAAAATTTAAGTCCAACATATGAAAAATACTCCAAACTTGATAAATTAGTTCGTAGAATGAATTCAAATCAAACAAATGGATTATTAGCAGGTCCTTTTGTTTCTCGATTGATATCAGAAGCGCTGCTTACAAGAATAGATAAAGAAATAAAATCTGAAAACATCCGGTTTGTCAGATATGTTGATGATTATGAAATCTTTGTTTTTGATGATAATACTGAAACGACAAAAAGCAAAATTGATTTGATTCTTAGAAAATATAACCTAACTATTAATAACGAGAAAACAAGAGAAGAAAAATTCCCATATTATATTAATAAGAATCTTAATAAACTATTTACTGATCTACACATTGATGAATTTGATAATGAACATCTAATGGATATGTTTAACAGCTTTTTTACATTAGAAAACAAGGGAACAAAGGGAGCAATAAGATTTTTGTTAAAATCTTTAGAAAAAAATCCCATTGATATATCAGATTCAGAATTATACAAGGCATATCTGTTAACTATATTACAGAACAATAAACGCTCTTTAATTAAAGCTTGTCAGATTTTAATTGAGAAGAAATCCGAAAACTTTTGTATTAATGATAAAGATATTACGTTAATTAAAAAAATACTTCTACGCAGTTTGCAGCAAATAAATGATTTAGAAGTAATTTGGTTATTGTACCTATTAATTGAAATTGAGGGAATCGAAAGAGATGATGATATAATAATTCGGATATGTTCAAGCAAAAATGAATTAGCTCAAGTAATGCTATTAAGAAAAGGATTCATATCTCAGGATTTAAAGCAAACAATGAAATCATCCTCGACTTCTTGGATATTGAATTATGAATTGTTTTCTGAAAACATAATAACCGAAGATGAATTCAAAGAAAAACTTACAATTCACCAAAACTTGAATATGTATAACAAACTAAAACAAAATGGAATCCATTTTTGCGAATTCTAGCAAACAAACTGGAACGGGAGAAGATGAAATTAATCATCTTCTCCCGTTGATTAAACAAGTATCAATTCATTATTGACAATTTCTTCTGCACGGTTGCGTATATTATTCATTCTCTTTACCCACAGCATTTGATTATCTGCTTTGAGTTGGTCGGTTATACCTTCCTTTTCGGCAAGCTGCCTTACTAACCGAAAGAACATATCCTCTGCCTGTTCGTCAATATCGGCGAGGTAGGCTGTGAGCTTGCAACTCGTCAGCAGGTTTGTATATAAGATGGGACGATGATGTTTGATATATTTCAAATGCCGCTTGCCCCAAATTCCAATCTCAACCTTCGGCTGTTCGGGCAATTTCAGGTCGGGTAAAAGGTAATTACCTTGCTGTGTATATGTAATCTTATTTGTCATAATTAATTCCTCCATAGTAGTCGAAAAAGTGTGTACAAAGTTCGATGTAAATTGCCAGTATTTATGCGATTCTTAGAGTGTTGAACTTAATGGGTTAAGGTATCATCATTACCAACCTCAAAATCCGCAAATATAACGTTTACGAGCTTTTGCTGACAACCTTCATTTTCTTGATTTTAGCGTTAGCCACCTTAACCAAAACTTCATCAATGAGGTCGGTGTATTTACCTTCGGATATTAGTCTATTCCTCAAATCATTTAGGCTTTTAATCACTAATCGCCTTTCTTCATAATTTAGATAGACGTGATACTTTGTATTCATTCTGCTTCTTCCTTCAAGAAATCAGTAAAGGGAGCTGTGTTGCTAACAAAGGTATCGTAAGTAAACTGAGCCCCCAAACGAAAGCCAACAATAAAACTATCTAATTCCGATTCCCCTAAAACGATATTTGAAGCATTTGCATATGACAAAAAAGTTTTCTTATCATCTCCTGACAGGTTTTTCGTTAAGATTTCCTCTGCGTTAGCAAGAATAGTCATATATTTTTGAATATAACTGCCTTTTTGGTAACTGCGAGTTTGTGGATCAATATTCCCATAGAACAATTCTGAAATAATGTTTTTCATTTTGTAAAACCTCCGTTAATCTTGATTATATCCTACAAAATCAATCATTCCGACTGTTTTACATAAGACCTTCTTTATCTCTAATACCTCTAATACCCCGTATACCTATTTTTATCGGTGACCCATAAGGGTCGCTCTCCTCACGGAGAGCGTGGATTGAAATCTTCAAAAGTTTTAACACCGTCTTTAATAATAGCCATAATAAATACCTCCGATATTTGTTGTGTAACTCATTTACTATATATAGTATATCATATGGCTTTAGATTTGTTAAGTATTTTTCAAAAATATTTTTAATTTTATTTTACAGTTTTCATAAAGAGAAACAAACTCTCAAATCTGAGTGCCGTCCTCCATTTCAAAATAGTTATAATATGTGCAGCCAATTTTACTTGCAATATCTCTAATTTCATTATTGGTAAATCGTCCTTTGTTTAGTTTGCTATTAAAGTTCTGTTTGGACTTTCCAAGGCGTTTTCCAAGCTCCATTTGAGTTATATTGACATGAGCACAAGCATCCATTATAAGCTGTTTAATAGTATTTCCTTCCAATACTGAACCATCATTGAATACAAACTTAATAACAGAAGTACAGCCTAAAATTTCCGCAATTTTACGTTGTTCAATGAAATTCATTTTTCCAGTTTTACACCTAATAGAAAAAGTTGCTTGCGTAATTCCAAATTGTTTTGCAACATCTCCAAGGGTCATATTTGAAAGAATAGTTGCAACCTTAACACGCTGCTCAAAGTCATTATTATTGACTACAATTTCATTTATAATAAAAACGTGTGTTACGCCGTCAATAACTTTAACTTCATGCTTTGTATTAGTATCTATATCCATGTTCTGATTGATTGACATAATTTTTTCCTCTTATATTGAATTGAATGTGTTATGCTTATCACTTATATATTATAGTAAATCCTACTCTAAATGTCAAGTGTTTTTGAAAGTATTTTAGATGCTTATTTTACAACTACTTTCTATAATACTTGGCAATACGTCTTGCTTCTTTCTTTGATTTACCGACCATCTGACTGAGCATTTGTTCCATTTCATCATGAGAATGTGGAGGCGCATCTTTGCTACAAGTTTTATGCAAATCTATTGCGCCCCAAATTGAAAAGATACCAAGTAAAATTAAAACTGGCATTGATATACCTCCATTATCAAACTTTTGAGATATGTAAAATCAATATTCGTTGAGCTTATCTTTGCACTCCAAATAATACTTATTAACAAGAATCATCTGAGGCGTGACTACAATATACAGTCCAACAACAGCAGTGAAAATTCCGAAATATTCAAGAATCTTTGCTGTAATACAACAGCCAGTGATAGTCGCTCTCCTCACGGAGAGCGTGGATTGAAATTTATGTTTTTGTGACACTCACAATTAAAAATTGTGGTAGGACTGTGAAGAAATTTCTTTTGACATGTATAGTCAAAAGATGTATCAACATCTACATATCCTGTTCGTACAAAGTGGTTGTTTATGAAGGTTTTGTTGTCAAGATACATATAGCACATAAGATTATTTTCTGCATCATATTTTACAGTATCATACCTCAAGAATATCTTTCGTTTACGAAATTTCTCCTGTAAAAACCTAATGGCTTTTCCTTGATATAGTGGGTTAGACTTGATACCTAACAGACGAACTACAAGTCCATTGCTAAATTTGATTTTATCAGATGCAATTACTTGCTTTACGCTAAAGAGTTCATTGCGTTTTGTTTTTGTCTTATCAATCTTTGAACCAAATTGAAGTTTTTTCATATCAACTTTCTTATCCATTCTATGTAGATCACTGAAAATATAAGGAAGCTGATTAAAAGATGAAATGTTTCCTATTTCGTCTTCTATAAAAATACCTTTGTATCATCGTCTAAATTAAACTGATCTACTCCCAATTTCTCGCAAATGATGGGTTCAAAATTTTTGTTAATTTCATAACCGATAGAGTTTCTTCCAAGATTCTTTGCAGCAAGAGATGTCGTGCTACTACTGGCAAACGTATCAAATACAGTTTCTCCCGCAAAAGAAAACATTTTAATTAATCGTTTAGGTAGTTCTTCGAGAAACATAGCTATATGTCCCATTTGTTTAACGCCGTTAAAATTCCAATGCGAAGAAAAATATTGATTCCACTCTTCTTTGATAATAATAGATTGTTCTTTCTGCTGTTTTGTTGGTTTTGGCGCATTACCCAACTTCTTGAAAATCAAAATGAATTTATAATCCATCTTTAATATTCCATTACGAGGATACGGATAACTACCCATAATTGCCCCTCCGCCAGAGGTGTTCATTATGGTGGTTTTTTGCCAAATAATAGCTCACATATAATCCATACCTAAAGTTTCACAAAAGCGAATTATCTCTGTTCTAATAGGAATGACCTTATATCTTCCATAATACACAGAGCGGGCAAATTGGTCTCCGATATTAATACACAATCTGCATCCGTCACATAGTATACGATTGCACTCTTTCCATACTATATTTAAATTGTTGATATATTCTTAGTAACTGTCGTTAAATTTTATTTGCTTTTTGTATCATAATTTTTTAATTACCAGTACGGAGGTGATGTTATAATTAACTGTACAGATTTATCTTTAATCTGATTGAGCGAACGACTATCGCCAAATATAAATTTATGTTCAGTCATAACAAAATCCTTTCTATTTAACAAGTTCTCCATTACTTAAAACAAAGTACTGTTCGTATGTAACATTCAAAGCCTTCGCAATTTGGTTAAGCTCATCTTGAGTGATCGTATTTCTTTTGAGTTTTGCATTAAAATTTTGTGTTGTCTGGTTAATTCTACGTGCAAGTTCAGATAAGCTTACACCTGTTCTTACACACAAAACACGGATTTGTTCTGATGTAGTCATAAATTCTCCTTTCAAGGCTTATCGTATTTACTATAAACTATTTGATTTATAATGCCAATCATTCAGCTGTCGATAAAAGAAAATTAGCAACAGAGATTTCTCCCTGCCGCTGTGGTATTTATACGGTATAAATTAACTCAGCATTTATGATTTCTGTTACTTGATTACGGATATTGTTCATTTTCTGTAACCAAAGCATTTGATTGTCGGCTTTGAATTTTTCTTTTACATTTTCTTTTTCGGCGAGGTCTTTTACCAGCCGAGTGAAGAGGTGTTGTGCTTGGATTTCAATATCTGCAAGGTAGCTGTTCAATTTATCACTTGTGAGCAAATTATAATACAGCACTTTATGATTTTGTTTCAAATATCGTTTATGCCTCAATGACCATACGCCGATATTCGCTTTCTTTTCTTCCGCTGATAAGGATAGGTCAGGTAACATATAGTCGCCGACCTGTGAGTAAGTGCCGCCTGTTTGTTCAAAAATTGTGTTTGTCATTTTGTTTTACATCCAAAAATTTATTTATCTTGAGCGTGGCTTTTCACGCTTTTGACCTTTTATATTTCTTGCCTTTTCAAACAATTCATCTATCTGTTTATGCCCGAACACCTTGCGTAAAAGTTTGTAATCCTTGAGTTCCGAACGCAGGGTTTCGTTTTTGGATTTTAGTTTGCTATTGATTTTCGTCTGCATTTCGTTTTCACGATACAGATTTGCATTAATAAAATTCAGCCTGTGGTAATTGTCCCAACCCTCAAAACAACGAGCCAATGCAGTCTTAACCAATGCTTTCAACTTTTGAATAAGTGACTCTGCAATTTTAGTTTTATACGCTTTTGCAGTCATAAAGCCCTGCGGCTCGGACAGTTGATATTCGGGTGCGGTATCGAGCATTTCTTCCACATTTTTTAAGTTTTCCAAACCATCATCATAATTTAACACTCGCTCGGATAACACGTTGAATTCAGTCTGTTTTTCTTCGATTTTAGCACCTAATTGTTCAAGTTCTGTCGCTCGCTCTTGCTTTTTGTAATCAAGAACAGATAGGTGTTTTTCGTGCGTTCCTTTGTGTTCCCACTCAATTCCGTGTCGTTCCATAACGAATGCGAGTGCAGATTTTTCTGCGCTTACCCATTGATTCCACTCGGTATCTCCACGAGTTCCGCCCTTAAATCCTTGTGCGGCAAGCGCCTGCTTGAGTGATACTCTTGTATCAAGTCCACGCTTGCTTCCGGTGGTGAACGGAACAAAATCTATGTGCAAATGGGGCGTTGCCTCGTCAATATGCAGATGAGCAGAGAACACTTTTAGGTTGGGATTTCGCTCTTGCAAGCGGGGATAGTCATCTTCAAGTGCAAAGTAAAGCACGGTTGATTTTTGCACTTTGTACCCCCATAACGGTGTGCCTGTGCTTATGTGATAAGCAAGCTGTACCATCATAAAACTTTTACCCACCTTTGGAGAGCCTGCAAAAATATAAGTACCTCTTTGTAGCAAGCCGTCTATCAACGGTGTTTGAACATTAAAAACCGTATCATACAACTCGCTCATCGAAACTGTTTTGAGATACGACGGACTCATTTGCTTTGAAAATTCTTTTTGCATTTCCTCAAGATAATCATCTAAGCTCTTGCCATCCTCATTAAAATCGGTTATACTATCATTACATACATTTGGTAACTGCTCCGTATCTGCGCCAACAGATACAATCGGAGTGGTCATTTTTTTATTTTCCATTGTTGTCATCTCCTTTCAATCCGTTCATTGTGGTAGCGATAAGGTCAATAGTATCAAGAATCTCCGGCTCAATGCTCCCACCGACATCAATTCGTTGCAATTCATTAAGGATGAATTCCATTTGAGTTTTAAGAGCCTTGTAAACTCTCGGACTCGGTTGAACTACCACCTCACGCTCCATACATTTGCGATAACAATATTCCTGCTTGGGCAATCCCGAAAGAGCAATTGCTCTGTTCAGCTCTATTTGTTCTTCGGGAGACACTCTGAAAGCTACGGTAATACTTCGAAAACGATTATACTTATCAACATTTTTGGCTGACATAATATCACACTCCTTTATTCATAAAATCAAGTTTTATTGCCATTTCTTTTTGCTTTGACGGGAACAGATGCGCATAGCGATAAGTAATTTCTATACTCTCGTGTCCCACTCGGTCTGCAATGGCTACTGCCGAAAATCCCATATCAATTAAAAGGCTGATATGACTGTGCCTTAAATCGTGAATACGAATACGCTTTACACCTGCAGCTTTTGAACCTCTGTCCATTTCGTGATGAAGATAGCTTTTCGTTATGTTGAAAATACGGTCTTTCCTTTTCAGCCCGTACTGCATATCAAAAAACTCCTGCATTTCAGTACAAAGAAAATCCGGCATTTGCACCGTTCGGTTACTTTTCTTTGTTTTCGGTGAAGTAATCATATCTTCACCTTTTATTCGCTGATATGTTTTGCTGATTTTTACCGTTCCTTTTTCAAAATCAAAATCAGCAGGGGTAAGAGCAAGCAATTCTCCCTCACGGATACCTGTCCAATAAAGCATTTGGAATGCATAGTAAGAAATCGGTTTATCCATCATTACTTCGGAGAACTTTTGATATTCTTACTTCGTCCAAAATAGCATTTCCTTGCGTACTTCACTACCCATATTTCCGGCTTTTGCGGCGGGATTGCTACGCAAGTCATAAAATCTTACTGCATAATTAAATATGGCAGAAAGTTGATTGTGCAGCGTTTTCAGATAGGATGATGAATAGGGCTTATTCTCCTCGTTACGATATGCAAGCATTTCATTTTGCCACGCTCGTACATCTTTGGTTGTAATCTCATTAATTTTGTAATTTTCAAAATACGGCAGAATTTTCTGCTGAATAATATTTTCTTTTGTTTGCCAAGTGCTTTCCTTTAATCGTGGCTTTTGCTCTTGACAGTAGATTTCAACAAAGGCAGAAAAGGGCATATCCAAATCTCCCGAATTTTGTTGTCGGAAAGTATGCTCCCATTCCTGCGCCTCTCGTTTGGTATCAAATCCTCGCTTACACTTTGGCTTGCGTTCGCCTTTCCAATTTGTGTATTGAGTCATCACATACCAAGTTCCGTTATCTTTGTTTTTGTAAGCCGGCATTATACCTCTCTCCTTTCTGCTCCGTAAATTCTTTCATTAAAATACTGTCGGCTGATGCGTCCTGCAACTGTGATATATCCTTTTGCACTCAACTCATCATTGAGCTGTTTTATAACCTTATACGCATAAGATTTCGATACATCCAATTCCTCTGCAACCGCATCAGCTCTGATAAAAGACTTTTCTGTCATAAAAAACACCTCCTTTATAATATTGTTTTGGTTGTTTAGTGTCGGATACTTTCTGACCGCATTCCGATTTGCCCGAGCGGATACACGATTACCGTGATGTATGACGGTTATTCAGTTGTTTGCAAATAGACTTAACGCTATTTGCTTAACGATTATACTAAACATATTCCGTTATGTCAAGTGGTTTTCACAAAAATATTAAACTTTTTTGTTTTATGTTGCTTGACATATACTAAACATATATGATATACTGATTGCACATTACATAAGTAAGGAGTGTATTTTATGGCAATCGGAGAGAGAATAAGATTCTTTCGTAATCTTTGCGGAATGACACAGAAATATTTAGGACAGGTGGTCGGATTTCCTGAAAAGACCGCTGACATTCGTATGGCACAGTATGAATCCGGCTCAAGAACACCTAAAGCTGATTTAACAAATAAACTTGCAGAGGTTTTCGATATATCTCCGCAGGCGCTTTCTGTTCCCGACATTGACAGTTATATAGGCTTAATGCACACCTTGTTTACATTAGAGGACAGATACGGATTGACAATAGTTAAGACTGAAAACGGTGTTTCAATGTATGCAGACCCTCGCAAGGGGACGGATGCCGCCGAGCTTTCCGAAATGATAAATGCGTGGGCTGAACAATCCGAGAAATATCATAACGGCGACATTAACCGTGACGAATATGACAAGTGGCGCTACAATTATCCGAAGTATGATGAAACTTCCGGTTTTGTAAAAGTGCCGTCACATGAACTGAACGATACGATGATGGGAATTTTCAAAGACAAGCTGAAAGATAGGTGATAATATATGTCGTTTAGTAAAACAATTCAAATGTTCATATTTGACGGAAATCCAAACGGACGTATTATGTGCGAACTTTCAAACTGGAACGGTCGTGTATATAAGATTTCAAGAAACGAGTTGCCTGAATTTTCACAAAGAGATGATTCAGAAAATACAGGAGTATACTTCCTCTTTGGGAAAAATGAGGAGAATAATGATACTGTTTACATTGGTGAAGCTGAAAGAATGTTCTCAAGGCTTAAACAGCATTTAAAGGACTCAAAGTATTGGAACGATTGCATCGCAGTTATCAGCAAAGATAATTTACTTAACAAGGCACATGCTAAATATCTTGAAAATAAGTTCTATTTTTTGGCCCAAATTGCTGGTAGATCTATTGTCATAAATAGTACAGTTCCAACCTGTTCTTCCATATCCGAATATGATGAAGCAATGCTACAGGAATTTATTAGCAATGCTAAATTGCTTGTAAACACACTAGGATATAAAGTTTTTGATACAGTTGAAGATGCTGTTGTAAGACATAATGACATGCAGTCGTACTTTTTCATAAAATCCGCCAGGGGGGCTGATGCAAAAGGTTTGATAGTATCAGATGACTTCGCTGTGATGAAAGGTTCAGCTATTGCATCTTCTACTGTACCAAGCATGCCGGATAATCTCATGAAACTGCGCAGTTCTTTAATTGAAAAAGGAATAATAGATGAAGATTTAAAACTCACACGAGATTATATTTTTACAAGCCCATCCCTTGCGGCAGCAGTAGTAATGGGTAGAAATGCGAATGGGCGAACAGAGTGGAAAAATGAAGAACATAAAACAATCAAAGATATAGAAGAATCATAAAACAAAAAGAGCTATCTGACTTCTCTAACAGAAATCAGATAGCTCTTTATTCTTGGATAATCTAAAATGTTGTCACGGGGCAATTCCGTAACCCAAAAGTCCAGCATTTTCAAGGCTTTTTGGCCTTTCGGGTGTTCTGGGGCAAAGCTCATTTTAACCAAAGGGGCAAAAATCACTTTCCCGGCATCACTCAGCTCATCAACAATAAAATCGGAATTTTATTGACAAAATCTCTTGATTTTTCAAGGTTTTCTTCGATTCTGGGCGTAAAAAATGACCTCAAAGGATTGCTCCTTCAAGGTCATTCGAGAATATCAAATTTTACCGATGGTTAAAAATTGGTGTTGCCCAAAAACAACAGGTATTATTCCCACTCAATAGTTGCTGGAGGCTTACTAGTAATATCGTAAACAACTCTGTTTACATGCTTAACCTCATTGATAATTCTACTGGAAATTTTTCCAAGAACATCATAAGGAATGTGCGCCCAGTCAGCAGTCATAAAATCGCTTGTTGTTACAGCACGAAGTGCTATTGTGCTGTCATAGGTTCTTCCGTCACCCATAACACCAACACTCTTAATATTTGTAAGAACTGCAAAGTATTGATTAATATCCTTATCAAGTCCTGCGTTTGCTATTTCTTCACGCATAATTGCATCTGCATCTTTGAGAATATCAAGCTTTTCATCTGTAATTTCTCCGAGAACTCGAATAGCAAGACCTGGACCTGGGAATGGCTGACGCCATACAAGGAAAGATGGAATAAGGAGCTCAAGACCAGCTTTACGAACCTCATCTTTAAAGAGATAACGCAAAGGCTCAATAATTCCCTCAAAATTAACATCTTCAGGAAGTCCGCCAACATTGTGGTGGCTCTTAATTACAGCAGCCTCACCTACACCGCTCTCAACAACATCAGGATAAATTGTTCCTTGGCAAAGATAATCCATCTTTCCAAGCTCGTTTGCTTTTTCTTCAAATACACGAATAAACTCTTCACCAATAATTTTCCTCTTGCGTTCAGGGTCAGAAACACCTTCAAGCTTTTTGAGGAATCTATCCTTGCAGTTTACTCGGATAAGATTCATATCAAACTGCTCTCTAAATACCTTTTCAACTTGGTCGCCCTCGTCCTTGCGAAGAAGTCCGTGGTCAACAAAGATACAAGTAAGATTCTTTCCAATAGCCTTGTGTACAAGAACAGCTGCTACTGAGGAATCGACTCCGCCTGATAATGCACAGAGCACTTTTTTATCACCAATAGTTTCTTTTAGATGCTGAATAGTATCATTAACAAATGAGCTCATCTTCCAATCGCCCTTGCAAGCACAAGCATTATAGAGGAAGTTCTTAAGATAAGTCATACCCTCTTTTGTATGTTGAACCTCTGGGTGGAACTGCATAGCATAAAATTTATTTGTTCTGTCTTCCATAGCAGCAACAGGGCAATCGTCTGTACGAGCAACAATCTTAAAGCCCTCAGGAGTTTTAGAAATATAGTCTGTATGGCTCATCCAGCAGATGTTTTCATCGCTTGCATTTTGGAAAAGTGTACTTGTATTATCAAATAAAACATTTGTGTTGCCATATTCTTTTACGAGTGAAGTGCTAACTTCTCCGCCAAGCATATTAGCCATAAGCTGAGCACCATAGCAAATACCAAGAACAGGTATACCAAGCTCAAAGAGCTCAGGGTCACACTTAGGAGCTTTTTCAGCATAAACACTATTAGGACCACCAGAGAAAATAATTCCCTTATAGTTGCCCTGCTTAATCTCCTCAGCAGAAATTCTATATGGCTTAATCTCACAATAAACATTAAGCTCACGAACTCTTCTTGCGATAAGCTGGCTATACTGACCTCCGAAGTCGAGAATCAGAACCGCTTCATTTTTAATTTCCATCATTTTCACCTCAAAAACTTATTCAACTGTTACAGACTTTGCGAGATTTCTCGGCTTATCAATATCACAGCCCTTTAAAGAAGCGACATAATAAGCGAAAAGCTGCAACGGAATTACTGCCAAGGATGGCAACATAATATCACAGGTCTTTGGTATATAAAAAGCAAAATCCACGCTTTTTTCAATTTCGGGGTGGTTTTCACAGGTAAGTCCAAGAACAACCGCACCTCTGGATTTAACCTCAACGACATTACTCATAGTTTTCTCAAAAAGATTTTCGTGTGTTGCGAGAGCAACTACAAGTGTACCATCTTCTATAAGAGAAATAGTTCCATGCTTCAGTTCACCAGCTGCATATGCCTCCGAATGAATATAAGAGATTTCCTTTAGCTTGAGCGAGCCCTCGAGAGAAAGAGCATAATCAAGATTTCTGCCAATAAAGAATATATCTCTGTTATCAAATTGCTGTGATGCAAAATACTGAATATCTTCTTTATTTTTAAGAATCTGCTCTATTTTATCTGGAATAAGTCTAAGCTCAGAAAGATATTTTTTATATTCTGTTTCGGAAATTGTTCCAAGAATATCTCCAAAATAGATTGTAAGGAGATAGACAACTGCAAGCTGTGTACTATAAGCTTTTGTTGTGGCAACAGCAATTTCTGGACCTGCCCATGTATAAACAACATCATCAGATTCGTTTGCAATAGCGCTTCCAACAACATTTACAATAGAAAGAATATAAGCGCCATAACTCTTTGCCTCTCTGAGTGCTGCGAGAGTGTCAGCTGTTTCACCAGACTGACTTATTACTATCACAAGGGTTTTATCATCGACAATCGGATTTCTATAACGGAATTCCGAAGCAACATCAACCTCAACAGGAATTCTCAATGTCTGTTCAAATACATATTTTGCAACAACACCAACATGATATGCAGAACCACAAGCAACTATACAAATCTTTTTAAAGCTTTTAAACTGTTCAGGTGTAAGGTTTATTTCATCAAAGACAATTCTATTATCTTTGATTCTTGGATTTATAGTATCACGGAAAGCCTTCGGCTGTTCCATAATTTCTTTAAACATAAATGTTTCATAACCGCCCTTTTCAGCAGCAGAAATGTCCCAGTTTATATGCTGAACTTCTTTTTTAACTTCGTCTTTATCAGTGTTAATAATCTTGACATCTGAACTTGTAATAATAGCAATTTCATCTGCATCAAGACGATAAATATCTCTTGTCTTTTCAAGAATTGCAGGAATATCACTTGCAATGTAGTTTTCATTCTTACCAAGTCCGATAATGAGTGGACTTTCTTTTCTTACTGCAATAATCTGATCGGGATTATCAAGACAAATTATGCCAAGGGCATATGAACCATTAACCTTAGAAAGAACCTTGATAACAGTATCAATAATATCTCCAGTATAATAATAATCCAAAAGCTGTGCTATAACCTCTGTATCCGTTTCAGAGTAAAATTTTACTCCTCTGCGAATAAGATGGTCTTTAAGCTTAATATAATTTTCTATTATTCCGTTGTGAACAACAGCAAATTTACCTGAATCGCTCAGATGAGGGTGTGAATTTGCATCTGATGGTTCGCCGTGAGTAGCCCATCTTGTATGGCCTATACCAACTGTACCTTTAACAGCTTTGCCACCATCAATCATATCACTAAGAATTTTCAGCTTGCCCTTTGCCTTAAAAACATTGAGTTTTTCTCCGTCATAAACACAGACACCTGCTGAATCGTAACCACGATATTCAAGCTTTTCAAGTCCACTTAAAAGGTTAGGAGCCGCTTGTTCATAGCCTATGTATCCAACTATACCACACAAAATAATCCCTCCGGTCTTATCTTAGAATGATGTCCTCACGCTTAGGTCCATTAGAAATCATCTTGAAAGGAACACCGACTGCCTTCTCAGCAAATTCGATATACTTTCTGCAATTTTCAGGAAGCTTATCATATTCCTTAATTCCACGAATATCGCACTTCCAGCCAGGAAGAACCTCAATAATAGGCTTGCATCTCTTAAGCTTTGTTGTTGATGGGAAGTAATCAATTCTTTCGCCGTCAAGCTCATAAGCAACAACAACAGGAATCTCATCAAGATAACCAAGAGCGTCAATAACTGTGAAAGCAACCTGTGTTGCACCCTGAACCTTACAACCATAACGAGTTGCAACGAGGTCAAGCCAGCCAACTCTTCTTGGACGACCTGTTGTTGCACCATATTCTCCCTTATCTCCGCCACGCTTACGAAGTTCCTCTGCTTCTTCTTCATCATGAATTTCGCTTACAAATTCGCCTGCACCAACAGAGCTTGAGTATGCCTTAACAACTGTAACAATTTCTTTAATCTCATATGGAGGAATACCGCCTGCACCAACAGCACCATAGCCAGCGATTGTATTTGAGGAAGTAACCATTGGATAGATACCAAAATCAGTATCCTTAAGTGTGCCAAGCTGTCCCTCAAGAAGAATGTTCTTTCCAGCCTTAACAGCGTCATTAACGATGTCAAATGTTGAAGCAACATAAGGCTCAAGCATTTCTTTATATTCCATAAGCTTATTGAAAATCTCGTCAACACTAAGCTCTTCTTTGTGATAGAGGTTCTTAATAGTTAAATTCTTAACCTCAAGAATTCTTTCAAGCTTCTTTCTTAATGAGTCAGTATCATCATAAAGCTCATTTACCTGAAAACCAATTTTAGCAAATTTATCAGAATAGAAAGGAGCAATACCAGACTTAGTAGAGCCAAAGCTTTCTTTTGAAAGTCTTTCCTCCTCATAGCAATCGAAAAGAATATGATAAGGCATTACGATTTGAGCTCTGTCAGATACCAGTATATGCACATTCTTTACACCTTGTTCCTCAAGGCTCTTAAGTTCGTTGATAAAATTATCAACATTAAGTGCAACACCGTTTCCGATAATATTTGTGATATTATCATAGAAAACACCACTTGGAAGCTGATGAAGAGCGAAACGGCCATAGTTATTTATGATAGTGTGTCCTGCGTTGCTTCCTCCCTGAAAACGGATAACCATATCCGAGTTTGCTGCAAGCACATCAGTTATCTTGCCCTTGCCTTCATCTCCCCAGTTTGCACCAACAATAGCTTTTACCATAATTAAAATCCAACCTTTCATTTTTTGTCGTTAAGGAGCGGAGTGCCTCCGCTGTCAATTTGTGTAATTGATTTTGCTTTGCAAAACCTATTAGCAAATTGTAGAGGCGAACTGTACTCGCCCGTTTAATATTTCATCATTCGCATCTTAGCCATATGCCGACACCCATATGCTTATAAAAACAGTTTTAGAGATATGCACAAAATAGTACATATCTCTTGCACTGTAAGTATTTTTTTATACGTTAATTTCAACCTCTTCAACAGCAATATTCTCATATTCTGCTAAAACAGGTGCTACAACATCATTGAGAAAATCTTCTGTTTGCTGAGGTGCTCTGCCAACATAGTTTTCTGGCTTGAGATGCTCCTCAAGCTCCTCTAAGGTTACACCAAAGATAGGGTCTTTCGCAATCTTCTCAAAGAGATGATTTTCCTTACCCTCTGCCTTAATTTCGTAGCCAGTTTCAACAGAAAGTTCACGAATACGCTCATGAAGTTCCTGACGGTCACCGCCACGCTTTACTGCGTCCATCATAATATTCTCAGTTGCCATAAATGGTAATTCAGAACGCAGACGCTTTTCTATAACCTTATCATAAACTACAAGTCCGTCACTCACATTAAGATACAAGTTAAGAACTGCATCAATAGCAAGGAAGCCCTCAGGTATGCTCAATCTCTTATTAGCTGAGTCATCGAGAGTTCTCTCGAACCACTGTGTAGCTGCTGTAATATATGGATTAAGTACATCAACCATAACATATCTTGAAAGTGACGCTATACGCTCTGAACGCATAGGATTGCGTTTATATGCCATAGCAGAAGAACCTATCTGATTTTTCTCGAATGGCTCTTCAATCTCTTTAAGATGCTGAAGAAGTCTTATATCATTAGAGAATTTTGTAGCACTCTGTGCAATTCCTGCAAGAACATTCAAGATTTGGCTATCAAGCTTTCTGGAATATGTCTGTCCTGAAACAGCAAAGCAGGAATCATAGCCAAGCTTTGCGGCAATTCTTCTGTCAAGCTCACGACACTTTTCGTGGTCGCCCTCAAAAAGCTCAAGGAAGCTTGCCTGTGTACCTGTTGTACCCTTGCAGCCAAGAAGCTTTGCCTTAGAAAGCTGGTACCTTACATCTTCGAGGTCCATAAGAAGGTCCTGAATCCAAAGTGTAGCACGCTTACCTACTGTTGTAGGCTGTGCCGGCTGAAAATGTGTGAATGCAAGTGTAGGAAGGTCCTTATATTTTCTTGCAAAGTCAGAAAGTGTGCGGATAACTCCGACAAGCTTTTTCTCAACTATACGCAAAGCCTCTGTCATAATGATAACATCTGTGTTGTCACCAACATAGCAAGAGGTTGCTCCGAGATGAATAATTCCCTTTGCATTCGGGCATTGTACACCATATGCATAAACATGTGACATAACATCGTGACGAACTAACTTTTCTCTTTCTTCTGCAACATCATAGTTTATGTCATCAGCGTGTGCTTTAAGCTCGTCAATCTGCTCCTGTGTAATAGGAAGTCCAAGCTCCATTTCAGATTCTGCGAGAGCAATCCAAAGCTTTCTCCATGTTCTGAATTTCTTATCAGGAGAAAAAAGATATTTCATTTCCTTATCGGCATATCTTGACGAAAGAGGAGATTCATAGGTATCTTTAGCCATAATCTTAAATTCCTTTCATCTTAAAAATACTGAAATCGGCAAATTATTGCTTATCCTTGACAAGCTTCTTGTCAAAGTCAACTCCGCCTCTTTCCTTACCTTCAAGTAATTTTTGAGGTATTTCTGTTGGGTATTTTCCAGTAAAGCAAGCAGTACAAATACCATTTGCTTTATTCAAAAGCATTTGTGAAAGCTTATCCGCTGGCAAATATCCAAGAGAATCCGCTCCACTGATTTTGCAAATCTCATCAACAGTATGTTTGCAGGCAATAAGCTCGCCCTTAGACGGAATATCTGTTCCGTAATAGCAAGGCCAAGTAAATGGCGGTGAACTTATGCGGAGGTGAACCTCCTTAGCACCTGCTTTTCTAAGCATAGTTACTATTCTATCGCAGGTTGTGCCACGAACGATAGAATCATCTATCATAACAACTCTCTTACCCTTAACACTTGTAAGAAGTGGATTAAGTTTAAGACGAACGCTCTTTGCACGCTCCTGCTGTGTCGGCTTAATAAATGTTCTGCCGATATAGTTATTCTTAACGATTCCCTTTTCATAAGGGATTCCCGATTCTTCACTATAACCAATAGCAGCATCTATTCCCGATTCAGGAACACCAATAACCAAATCAGCGTCAACTGGGAACTCTCTTGCAAGGATTCTTCCAGCCTCTTTACGAGATTCGTAAACGCCAATTCCATCAATTATAGAGTCTGTTCTTGCGAAATAAATATACTCAAAAACGCAAAGAGATTTCTTGCTTTCCTTAGGGCAGTTATCTTTGATTGAGGTAATGCCTCTATCATCAACAACAACAATTTCGCCAGGCTCAATATCTCTTACAAATTCTGCACCCGCAGCATCTAATGCACAAGATTCAGAAGCGAAAACATAAGAGCCTTCAAGCTTACCCATACATAGCGGTCTGAAGCCATGAGGGTCACGAGCCGCAATTAGCTTTCTTGGACTCATAACCAATAGTGAATATGAGCCATCAAGCTGTTTCATAGCCGCACTTACGGCAGCCTCAACAGAATGTGAATGAACACGCTCTCTTGCAATCAAATAAGCGATTACTTCAGAGTCGATTGTTGTCTGAAAAATTGCCCCTCGATGCTCAAGCTCTTTACGAATCTCAACAGCATTAGTAAGGTTGCCGTTATGAGCGATAGCAAGAACACCCTTAACATATCTCATTACAAGCGGTTGAGCGTTTTCAGGAACGCTTCCGCCTGCGGTTGAATATCTGACATGAGCAACGGACATCTGACCTTCAAGTGAAGCTAAGGTTTCCTTAGAAAATACTTCGCTTACAAGTCCCATATCCTTATGATAGCTGATTACGCCTCTGTCGTTAACGGCAATTCCGCAACTCTCCTGACCTCTGTGCTGTAAAGCAAGAAGTCCATTATATGAAGCATAAGCTGGGTTTATAGCACCATCACTGTATACTCCGAAAACACCACATTCTTCATGCAGCTCCTCGGAGAAACAGTCTGAAAATTTGCTGCTGTCCAAAAGGTTTCACCGTCCTGTTAGCATTATAAAATTGTTTATAAAAAGATTATGCAAGGCCAATTCTTTTCATCATCTCAGCATAAGCTTCTTCTACGCCGCCCATATCTCTGCGGAAACGGTCCTTGTCGAGCTTCTCGTGTGTCTTAATATCCCAGAAACGGCAAGTATCAGGAGAAATCTCGTCAGCAAGTATAATCTTATCGTGGAACTTGCCAAACTCAAGCTTAAAGTCGATAAGCTCAACGCCTACGCCTGCAAAGAATTCCTTCATATAGTCGTTTACTTTATAAGCCATATCGCTGATAACATCAATTTCTTCCTGAGTTGCGATACCGCAAGCGATAGCCTGTGAATTGTTAATCATAGGGTCGCCAAGCTCGTCATTCTTATATGAAAACTCAAGGATTGGGCATTTAAGCTCCATACCTTCCTCAAGGCCGAGCTTCTTTGCGAGGCTGCCTGCTGCCTTGTTACGGATAATAACCTCGAGAGGAACGATAGAAACCTTCTTAACGATAGTTTCTCTATCGCTGATTTCCTTTACGAAATGTGTTTCGATGCCTTTTTCTGCAAGAAGCTTGAACATAAAGTTAGACATCTTATTATTAACTACGCCCTTACCTCTGATTGTGCCTTTTTTAAGACCATTAAAAGCAGTAGCGTCGTCCTTATATTCTACCATACAGTAATCAGGGTCGTCCATTGCGTAAACCTTTTTTGCCTTGCCTTCGTAAATAAGCTCTTTTTTTTCCATATTCAAAGTCCTCCAAACTTAAATTGACAAAATAAAAAAATCATACGCATATATTATACTTCATTTCGACGATTTAAGCAAGAGCCAGAAAGACGATTTATTTTTTCTATGATTTTGCATAATTTTTTCAAAAAATTTCATATTTGCTCATATATTATCAAAAGTCTATGCATTTACGGTGTCTTTTTGAATGATTTACTATAATTTTTGCCAAAAATGCAGTACTATTTGTGTATAAGTTGACAAAATTTTATTAGTTTATTATATTTTTACAATTTTTGTTTGATTTATGGAAAATTATATGATAAAATATGCAAGGTATTAAGGAAGATATCCATACAAATTTGTTTTATTTCAAATATCTAAGTGATTTTTCTTCTGAAAATACTTGCAAATCAATCTTCAATATAAGGAAGTGGCTTCAATGTCATATGTAAGTGAACAACTTGAAAAAATTAAGGCAAAGAACCCTGCTCAACCTGAATTTATTCAGGCAGTAACTGAGGTTCTTAACTCTCTCGAACCAGTTTTCGAGCAGAATCCTAAGTATCAGGAAAACGCTATTATCGAAAGAATTACAGAGCCTGAAAGACAGCTCATGTTCAGAGTTGCTTGGGTTGACGATAACGGTAAGACACAGGTAAACCGTGGTTTCCGTATCCAGTTCAACAGTGCTATTGGTCCTTATAAGGGCGGTCTTAGACTTCACCCATCAGTAAACCTTGGTATCATTAAGTTCCTCGGTTTCGAGCAGATTTTCAAGAACTCCCTCACAGGTCTTCCAATCGGCGGCGGCAAGGGTGGTTCTGACTTCGACCCTAAGGGTAAGAGCGACCGTGAAATCATGGCTTTCTGCCAAAGCTTTATGACTGAGCTTTATAGACACATTGGTGCTGATACTGATGTTCCTGCTGGTGACATTGGTGTTGGTGCTCGTGAAATCGGCTACCTCTTTGGTCAGTATAAGAGAATCCGCAATGTTTATGAAGGTGTTCTCACAGGTAAGGGACTTAACTACGGTGGTTCTCTTGCAAGAACAGAGGCAACAGGCTACGGTCTTCTCTATCTCACAAAAGAAATGCTCAAGCAAAACGGCATTGATATTGCTGGTAAGACAGTTTGTATCTCTGGTGCTGGTAATGTTGCTATCTACGCTACACAGAAGGCACAGCAGATGGGTGCTAATGTTGTTACTCTTGCTGATTCAACTGGCTGGGTATACGACAAGGAAGGCATTGATGTTGCTGCTGTTAAGGAAATCAAGGAAGTTAAGCGTGCAAGACTTTCTGAGTATACAAAGTATCGTCCAAATGCAGAATATCACGAGGGCAAATTCCTTTGGACAATTCCTTGCGATGTTGCTCTTCCATGTGCAACACAGAACGAGCTTGATGTTGAGGGTGCACAGAACCTTATCAAAAACGGCGTAAAGGCTGTTGCTGAAGGTGCTAATATGCCTACAACACTTGAAGCTACAAAGATGTTCCAAGAGAATGGTGTTCTCTTTGCTCCAGGTAAGGCTGCTAATGCAGGTGGTGTTGCTACTTCTGCACTTGAAATGTCACAAAATAGTCAAAGACTTTCTTGGACATTTGAAGAAGTTGACGCTAAGCTCGAGGGCATTATGGTTAATATCTTTACAAATATCGCTGCTGCTGCTGAAAAGTATGGTCATAAGGGCGATTATGTAATGGGTGCTAACATTGCAGGCTTCGAGAAGGTTGCAGACGCTATGATTGCACAGGGTGTATATTAATAGAACAGCAAACCTAATAAACTAAATTACTCCTATCCCTTTCTATAAAACTACAATCCCCGGATATTGTTTGGCATAAGCACCAACAATATTCGGGGCATTTTTTATAATCATACATAATTTAACTAAGTATCATAGGTTTTAATAGCAATGTTCTTAAATTCACTTACCCTTTAAGTAGTGAATTTAGCTTATCACTTTTTTACTAAAAATCCCCTTTTTTTCAAATTTAGGCATATATAATATAACTGTGAATTTGTTGCAAAGAGCAGTAATTTATTGTATAATATATAAATAAATTTATAAAAAGGTGTGTACAGATATGCTCCTCCGAAGCTGGGACAGGCTTCCCAAAAATATGAAAAATGATGATGTAAGAAAATATTATGATATACTTTCCAAAAAGACGGCAAGTCTGCTTTTTAAGCGTATACTTGATTTTATTCTTGCTTTAATTATGTTGATTGTGCTTTCACCTATTTTTTTGATTGTTGCGATTTGGGTTAAATGCGATTCAAAGGGCAGCGTTTTTTTTCGGCAAGAAAGAGTCACCCGTTATGGAAAGATTTTTCATATCATAAAATTTAGAACAATGGTTCAAAATGCTGAAGCTATTGGTTCACAGGTTACCGTTGACCACGATTCTCGTGTTACTCGTGCAGGGCATTTCTTGCGAAAAACAAGGCTTGATGAATTACCGCAGCTCTTTAACATTCTATCAGGAAGTATGAGCTTTGTTGGCACAAGGCCTGAAGTTATGAAATATGTCAAGTGTTATACGCCTGAAATGATGGCGACCCTCCTACTCCCTGCTGGAGTAACTTCTCTTACGAGCATAAAATTTAAAGATGAAGAAAAGCTTTTGAAAGATGCTGATGATGCAGACAAGGTTTATGTAGAAGATGTTCTCCCCTTAAAGATGAAAATAAATCTTGAATACACAGAAAAATTCAATATTTTTTTCGATTTAAAAGTTATGTTTATGACGGTTATCGCCGTACTCAAGTAATACGACTGGTGGTGTATACCTATAATGAATATCACAAAAAAGGAAATAACAGCCTTGCTCATGAATACCTCTGCTATAAGATTTTCATTACTTTGTCTGCTGTTTTTCGGTTCTGTTTGTGTGATAGATTCTGCCTGCTATTTTTTAGCCACTCCAATATATGTATGGGCAGGAATCGTTTTATACATAAAGCTTATAAAAGAAATGAAATTAAGAAAAATCAAGCACTTACCAATAATAACTCTATTCATTGCCTCAGGACTTATTTCTGTTGCAGTAAACTTCGCATATAACATACATGAAAATCTTTTTATGATTTATTATGTTATTCTCTGCTTCTTTCTGTTTTATGGATTATATGCTGAAAAAACTCACGAGGCTGCAAAAAGAGAAATGACCTTCTTCTTTAAGTTTTTTCTTTCATCAACAACCATACTTATGACCATAAGTATCGTAATACTCCTATTCTCTAAAAAAGGCTTTATGTTTATGGATTATTACATAAGCATAAAGGATAATCGCTTTGTCGGCATATTCACAAATGCCAATCTTTTGGCGTTTTATGCTGTTATCGGTGTTATCTTCTGCCATATACTTTATTTAAGGCACAAGGCTGTTTCTAAATTTACCTTTAGAGTAAGTCTTTACTATGGAATATGTCTTTTTATAAACTTAGTTTCACTCTTTCTCTCTGACTCAAACGGTTCACTTGTATTCATAATAATCTATGTTTGTTTTATAGCATTCTATAAAATTTTCAGAAACAGTGATACCGTAAGAACATTTAATTTTATGTTCAGAATAATTTCATTAATTCTTGCCTGTGTGATATTTGCCTTTTCATTTTTAACCATAAGGTCTTTTGCTCAAGAAGGCTTTGCCACATTACTTGAATCTGAAAGAAAATTTTCAGAAAGCCAAAGTGTAGAAGTAACAAGCACAATTCCAAAATCCGAAAATTCCAAAATTCCAGAAAGCAAATCTTCCCAGTCGGAAAGTGCTTCAAAATCAAGTGAAACCTCAAAAGCTGATAACAATAAATATCTTCCAAGTGACAATACCCATACAGAAAACATTTTCAGAGATAAAAAGACAACAACCTTTACCCATGAAAATAAAAATATCGACAGCGGAAGAATTCCACTCCTTAAACAAGCAATAAAACTTTTTTTACTCTACCCTATCTTTGGAGTTGCTCCAAGAAATATTGTTCTATATGGCGAAAAGTATCTCGGTGGATTAAAATATTCCGATTTCCACAATGGTTTCGTAACTATACTTGTAAGCTTTGGAGTTGTAGGTTTTACTTTCTTTATAATCTTTGCAGTAAAGATTGCAAAAAGTATGCTCATCTGCATTTTCAAAAAACGCAACAAAAATGATACTGAGCGTGAGATGTTGCCTTGTCTGCTTGCATTTTTGGCGGCATATTGTGTATACTCAATGTTTGAAATTACACTTCTGCTTGATGTATCTTTTAAGGTACTTATCTTCTGGCTTATTCTTGGCTATGCAATGAGCTATCTCAATCATTATGAAATGAGCGATTATCGAGGCAGACTGAATAGTTCAACATTCTTCCCAGGCTTTGTAAGCAAAATTCAATCAGCATATAAAGATAATTCAGATAAGCAAAGCAATACGCAAAAAAATGAAGATAAAGAAAATTCCAATTAGTTACCGAGCGGGCGAACAAAGTTCGCCCCTAAAGTTAGTTAGCAAATTTCTCTAAGACACTCAAAAGTTTTGCTCAAGCTTTTTCAAAAGCTTGCGGTTTCCAAAGGCAGAGCCTTTGGTGGGTTTTAAGGGCAACGCCCTTAA
>ERZ791905.79-NODE-79-length-122282-cov-9.901454_pt1 | contig 122282 bp, 88 predicted proteins | sample MGYA00510147_ERZ791905 | MGnify/ENA primary metagenome ERZ791905 (study PRJEB30046, sample SAMN00792084) | human gut metagenome | study: EMG produced TPA metagenomics assembly of the A metagenome-wide association study of gut microbiota in type 2...
TCCTAACTTCTTGCTACAGAAGTATTTATCAAGCGACCAATCTGGGCGCACCCGCGTAGATTTGGGTCGTGGACACATTTTTATGCGTGAGCATCTTGGAAACGGTGTAGATATCTGTACCTAAAGAAATTTGGATTACGGCATAGGAGTGGCGGAAACAGTGAAAACTGATGTGCTTATTGATTCCGGCTTTCTTAATCCATTTCTTTAATGGATGTTGCGTCATGCTTCGTTGTAATCCCTTGAATACTTTTCCCGTGCCGGGTGTTCCACACAATTCGTATGCTTCGTTGCTGATAGGGAGTGTCACTTCCGTCTGTGTCTTTTGTGTACGGATGCGCAGGCAATAGCCTTGGTCGGGTGCAATTTCGAAATCTTCCCATTGCAGTTTCAGAATGTCACTGATGCGCAAACCAGTCAGGCAGGCAAAAAGAGAAGCCGCTTTGAGTACGGGGATGTCGCAGGGAGTGGCTGCAAGCAGCTTGACTTCATCCAGTGTCAGATATTCCTTTTTCACATCCTCCGGCTCAATCTTATCCAAGAAATCGTTGATGTTCTCACGAATCCATTTGTCACGATAAGCAATTTTCAGCAATCCTCGGAATGTGGAGTAGTAGCCGGAAGCTGAATTGAGCGAAATGGGACGGTCGGAGTGTTTGAGTTGCTTGGCGTTCAACAGGTATTCGCGGAAACGCTTACACAAATCCACGTTCACTTCACCGAAAGTGCATTTGCCCTTGACGAAGTTATAGAAATGCTGGTACACGAAAGTCCATTTCTCATCTTTGGTGCGGCACATCTTTTTGAAATAGGCAAGAAAATCAGCTTTTTGCTTGGTCTTGTCCAAAAAGCCGAACTCCTCGTTGATGAGAGATTGCACACGGATACAGCGGATGGCTTCCGCCTTGTTCAGCATCTCATTGTTGAATGCCCGTTCCATTTCGTTTTTGGGATGGGCATAGAGGTAGATGCCAAGATATTCTCTGCGGCTCATCTGCATCGTTTCGGGGTTGCGTACTGCCGGATAATAATCCAGATACAAAGAAATACGGTCATTGCGAATCGCTCTTTGACGAACGGTCACTTTTGTACAGGTGTGATTCATAACTGATGATATTTAGAGTTTTACATTTGTTTTGGGGCACAAAGAAATCGGGTGATATAATGGCGAACAACATCACCGGACGATAACCGGAAAATCGTCATTCAATCTTTGGAGGGGCAAGAAGTTTGTCCAATTCAGCCCGGCTGATGAAGGTGTATTTGCCCTTCTTTATCTTGGATATATGGTGCCACTTCACGTAGTGGTATAACTGGTCTCGCGTGAGATTGAACTTCTCCATTGCTTCTGCCACGGTATAGTACATCGTTTCTTCCGGCTTGGCGATTCCTTTGGCAATGTCCACGTGCTTTTTCGAGTAATACACCATAATGCCTTCCTTCTTCTTTGGAATGGCGTTTTTGTAGGCAAAGGTGTAGATAGCGGACAAAGTCATGCCGAACTTTTCCTGCATTTCCTGCGTGCTGTACCATTCGGTGATGTCTGGGTCAGGGGCTTTCTTGGCAAAGTAGGCATCAATATGTTTTTTACTCCAATAGGTCTTGCCACGATTGAAGGTGCGTGGAATGTTATGCTTCTTGGCAATAACGAATATCCATGATTCGTTGACATGGTATTTCTCTTTGACCTCGGCGGTGGTGTAGAAGTCGGTGATAGGGGCTTTCTCTATGGGTATTCTCTTTTTGTACTCGGCAGCATTTTCAAACAGAAGTTCTATATCTTTTCTTCTGACTAATGTTTTGCCTTTAAATTGAACTGCCTTTATTATATTCTCTGCCATATAGCGATAGATACTGGCTCGACTAATCCCCAAAAGCTTTGCGACTTCGGGTGGAGTATAAAACTCTTTGTTCTCAATAGATGTTTCTTCCGTGTTTATTGAGATTTCTTTCTGATAAGTGGCTATGCGCTCTTGTCTAATTCGTTCCTTGTAAGCTGCATTATTGCATTTATGAGAACAATAGTTTGTACTCGTTTTGCGAGCTATAAAAATTTGCCCACACCACTTACATTTCTTTTGGATTTCGATGTTACTGCTCATTTTTTCTCCGTTTATTTCTCCATTTTTGTTTCAGTGCGTCTCACCATGTCTCACTGTGTCTCAAATCTCTACTACCTTGTTGGTGAGAAACAAGGTTTCTACAAGCGAGTTACAAATACGGTACAAAAATGAGCTGAAAAAGACTTTCCAACGATGAATATCGCTGGATGAGCAAAAATAAAAGGCGCTCAAAATGAACGCCTTACTAATCAATGATGATTGATGTTAATCGTTTGTAAGTATATCTTACTTGCCTATGCAAAAGTGGCTAAAGATGTTTTTTAGTACCTCGTCTGACGAGAATTCGCCAAGGATTTCGTTGAGGTGGTATATACATTCGCGCAGGTCTTGTGACAGAAGGTCGGCCGGAAGGTTGGTGTTAAGGCCTTCTATCACCCTGGTGATTGCTTCGAGCGATTTGGTGAGGGCTTCATAGTGTCGGAGGTTGGTGACGATGGTGTCGTTGGCAGACATATCGAGAACGTCGGCCAGTTTGACAAGAAGAGATTTTAGCGTGTCGATGTTCGTGTTGTGTTTTGCAGATATCGTGACCGTATGGAATTGGGCACTATCTTGAGCGTGCACAATCTCGTTCAAGAGCGGCGGAATGTCTGCTGTAATGTCACATTTGTTCACGGCCAAAATTACCTGTTTGCCTCTTAGCCGGCCTGCCACCTGGCTGTAGAATTGGCTGAAGTCGCCTGCCGGCCTTTGCAGGTCGTACATCATTATTACAATCAGCGCCTTGTCCATGGCCATGAAACTGCGCTCAATGCCCATTGCCTCAATTTTGTCATTGGTGTCGCGTATGCCCGCTGTGTCGATGAATCTGAAAGTCAGCCCCTCTATGCATACAGTGTCTTCAATCACATCACGCGTAGTGCCATGCACATCGCTAACGATAGCCTTGTCGTCGTTGAGCAATGCGTTTAGCAGCGTCGATTTTCCGGCGTTAGTCTCACCGATGATGGCAACGGGTATTCCGTTTTTCAGCGTGTTTCCGGTTCCGAACGAGTTGGCCAGCTTTGCTATGGTGTGCTCGATAGTCTCGGCGAGTTGCCTGAGTTCATCCCTGTCGGCAAATTCAAGCTCCTCGTGGTCGCTGAAGTCAATTTCCAGTTCAACGAGCGATGTGAAGTGTAGCAGGTGGTCGCGCAGTTCCTTTAGTTTCCGGCTGAATCCGCCTCTCATCTGGTTCATGGCCACCCTGTGCGCGGCCTCAGATGACGAAGCGATCAGGTCGGCCACAGCCTCAGCCTGGCTCAGGTCCATCTTGCCGTTCAGAAACGCTCGCAGAGTGTATTCGCCCGGCCCAGCGGCCCGACATCCGTTGTCGATGAGCAATTGCATGGTTTTTTGCAATATGTAGGAAGAGCCATGGCATGATATCTCGACAGAATCTTCGCCAGTGTAAGAGTGGGGGGCACGGAAAATGCTTACCAGCACATCGTCCACCACCTGTCCGTCAGAACCGCTTATATGTCCATAGGTAACAGTCGCCGCATGGCGTTGGGCCAGAGATACGTGTGGCTTTGACGAAGGTGTGAATATTTTGTCGGCTATCGTAATGGCATCTTTGCCTGAAATGCGTATTATGCCCAAGGCACCGCCTGTTGCAGTGGCAACGGCGCATATAGTGTCGTTGGTGTTTGATATGTTGGATGGAGTCATCTTGTTGCGTATAATGTCTTAAATTTTTCGGTTGTATCCGTATTGCCCTACGCCCCACCTTGAAGCGCCCGTAACGGGCTGAGTTTGAGAGAGAACCATCATCCCTGTCGCCTTTTCGTATCGTTATTTTACTTGTTAAATCATTGTTGCATAACCCATTGACATTTAGACGATTATCAATATAGGTCGTTTCATGCCGCAATACGTGCCGTTTCGCGTTGCAAAACATGCCGTTCTGCATCCTTAGATCGGCCATATCGCTCGACGAGGTGACAGCGGGTGGGGGATTGAACGCCATTTTGTAATGAAACATTCAATTTGCAATATTCTGTGGGCATGGCGTTTCCGGCCCGTTTGCCGGATAGTTTAAATATAGAAGTCGACCATCAGCGTTGCGTGCTTCGGGTCGTTGAGAGTCAACTCTTCGCATTGCGCTTCCGGCTGTGGCCGCTTGGCATAAGCCAGCATAACCCTCTTTGGTGGCTTTGTCTCTTTTGTCCTGACATAACACCTGCGCTTCTCAAACAGCCCGGCAATGGCGGCTGCAGCCTCCATGTGGTGGAGGTGGTCGGCCGGTAGAATCATTGAAAACTCGCCCTCACCGGCAAGCAGCCTGAACACGTGGCTTGCCAACTCGTCGTATGTCAGTGATGTGTTGTGCCTGCTCAGTGTCCGCTTGCTGTCGGGGCACTCGAGCGAACCTTGAAAATAAGGCGGGTTGCATGTTATTGCATCGTAAGGTCCGCCGCCGAATTGCTGCACCGGTTGGCAAACCACCTTCATGCGGCTTGAAAACGGCGACGCAGCCATATTTGCTGCAGCCTGCGCAGCTGCGTCCGGGTCGATGTCTATGCCGGTCACGCATGCGTCGGCGCAGCGTTGGGCAAGCATAAGTGCAATTATGCCTGTGCCTGTGCCGATGTCAAGCACGTCAAGCCTCTCACCTCCGTATGGCGGCAATCCTGCCCACGCGCCCAGCAGTGTGGCGTCTGTTCCCACTTTCATGGCACATCTATCCTGCCAGACAGTAAACCTCTTGAATCTGAAATAGTCGTTAGGCATCGCTACTCACGGTTGCATTCAGTTTGTGATGCAAGGTATGCTTCGGCTTTTTCCAGGTCTTCGGGTGTGTCTATGCCAATGGTCTCGATGTCGGTAATGCCCACCTTTATCCTGTATCCGTTTTGCAGCCACCGCAGCTGCTCCAGGTTCTCCGCCATCTCCAGCGAACTTGGCGGCAGGCATGTTATTTCCTCCAACACTTTGCGCCGGTAGCCGTAAAGCCCGATGTGTTTGAGGAAAGGGTAGCGGCCGGCCCATTCATTGGCCTCTGCACCCCTGACAAACGGTATCACGCTCCGGCTGAAATACATCGCATAGCCGTTGTTGTCTACCACTATCTTAGGTGAGTTTGGATTTGATATTGCCACCATGTCATGTTTGAAGGCAATGCCGAGGGTGGCTATCTGGGTGGCCTCATCGTCGAAGCAGTGGCAAAGGGCCTTGATTTGCACCGGACTGACAAAGGGTTCGTCTCCCTGTATGTTTATGATGACGTCACAACCGGAGCCTATCTTTTCCATTGCCTCACGTATCCTGTCGGTTCCGCTGCGGTGGTTGGCCGAGGTCATGACCACATTTCCGCCGAATGCCTTTACCGCGGAGCTAATCCGCTCGTCGTCTGTTGCCACATATACAGCGTCGAGCACCTTTGCCGCACGCTCGTAAACATGCTGTATGACAGGCTTGCCGCCCAGCGGCGCAAGTGGTTTGCCCGGGAAGCGGGTAGAAGCGAACCTTGCCGGAATTATACCAATAATGTCCATAACTATCTGTTTTGATTGGCTTGAAAGAGGCCTCAGCCTCTCTTTCTGGATTATCTGAATGCAAAGTTATAAAATAATGGATTGATAATCAGTTAAAAAAACTAATCTTTTTGGGCACGTGCGGTTTTTTTATTACTTTTGGCAATAATTTTAAGAAGAAACATTTTGAGACATATTATATTATCATTGTTCTTTATCCTGCCGTCATTTGTGTGCGCCCAGAAAATAACATTGGGCACTTGCACGACGAAAGACGGCGGGGAGTATAGTGGCGAGATGGTGGGGGGCAAGCCCCAAGGCAAAGGCAAAGCCACTTACAAAAATGGCAACCGATATGAGGGTTCCTATGTGAAAGGCAAGCGCCAGGGCTATGGCGTATATACATTCTTCGATGGCGAGAAGTATGAAGGCCAGTGGTTTCAGGACCAGCAGCACGGGCGAGGCACATACTACTTTGCCAACAACAACAAGTATGTAGGCCTTTGGTTTCGCGACTACCAGCAAGGCCATGGCGTAATGTATTACTACAATGGCGACAAGTATGACGGAGAGTGGAAGCAAGACCACCGGAACGGCAAGGGCACGTATACATTTGCCAACGGAGCTTATTACAAAGGCGAATGGTTGAACGACAAAAAGAACGGCAAGGGCTTCTTCGACTGGGGCGACGGCTCTACATACGACGGGCAATGGGTTGACAACCAGCGCTCGGGCCGCGGCACATTTAAGTATGCCGATGGCGACGAATACACCGGGCAGTGGAAAAACGACATCCAAAACGGGAAGGGAATATACAAGTTTAAGAACGGTGACGTTTACGAAGGAGATTACGTTCAGGGCGAGCGCACCGGCGTAGGTATATTCAAATATGCCAACGGAGATAAATATACGGGCCAGTTTTTCGAGGGAGACAAGCAGGGGCAAGGCACTCTTGTCTGGAAAAACGGCAATGTGTATGTCGGCGAATGGAAAGCCGACAAGCCCAACGGGGCAGGGAAGCTGACCACAAAGGCTGGCGATGTGTTTGAAGGACAGTTCAAAGACGGAAAGATAAACGGCCAAGGCATAGTTAGGTATGCCGACGGATGGAAGTTCAAGGGCACATTCAAAGACGGCAAGCGCAACGGCCCGGCCATAGAAGAAGACAAAGACGGCAACCGCTTTGAGGGCTCATATCTTGATGATGTGCGCGACGGGCGTTTTGTAGAGAAAGACCGCAACGGCAACGTCACGGCCAAAGGAGTATACATACGCGGCCATAAGAAGTTGGATTGAACCTGATGATGGATTGATATATGAATTTAAGTCTAATTTAATATTTAACAGTTATGGTAGTAGATACACTTGATAATCTGGAATTTTACAAGGGTTTGAATCCTTTGTTTGAAGATGTTGTTGAGTTCGTAAAGACGCATGACTTAAACAAACTCGAAGCAGGTAAGTATCAAATAAAAGGCGACGACCTTTTTGTCAACATAACGACAGCCAAGGGCAAGACCCCCGACGAAGCCGTGCTTGAGACACACAAGAAGATGATTGACATACAGATTCCGCTGTCTTGCGCCGAGACCTACGGATATACTCCGTTGTGCAACCTGCCCGACGCAGAGTACAACGCAGATAAGGACATCACCAAGATGCCCGGTTTGGCTGCCGACAGCTATGTGACTTGCCAGCCGGGAATGTTTGCAATATTCTTTCCCCAAGACGGACATGCCCCATGTATTTCAGCTGAAGCAGAGATAAAGAAGGCCATTTTTAAAATTTTAGCTTGACGCAATATGGTTGATAAGAAAGCAACAGGCCGCAAAAGAAAGGCAGAAGGTAAGCAGCCAGCCAAAGCGGCAGACAAGCATATCGGATTGGTGAAGAACGACCCGTGGCTTGAACCGTATGAGGACGCAATACGGGGCAGGCATGACCATGCTCTGTGGAAACTGGGGCAGATCACTGCCAACGGCAAGAAGGCGTTGGCGGACTTTGCCAGCGGGCACCTCTATTTCGGCCTTCACAAGTTGGCCAAGGGCTGGGTGTTCCGTGAGTGGGCACCGAACGCCACTGAGATATACCTCATAGGCGATTTCAACGATTGGAAAGAAACACCACGATACAAGCTTAAGCGCATAGAGGGAACCGGCAACTGGGAATTGCGACTTAGCGAAAAAGCCCTTAAGCACGGCGACCTTTACAAGATGAAGGTGAAGTGGCCCGGGGGCGAGGGTGAGCGCATACCTGCATGGTGCCAGCGCGTTGTGCAGGACGACAATACTAAAATATTCTCAGCCCAGGTGTGGAACCCGGAGAAACCATATGTGTTTAAGAAGAAGAAATTCAAGGCCGACAAGTCTCCTTTGCTTATTTATGAGTGCCACGTAGGCATGTCGCAGGACGCCGAGAAGGTTGGTTCATACCGTGAGTTCCAAGACAATGTGCTCCCGCGCGTCATCGCCGACGGTTATAACTGCATCCAGATAATGGCCATACAGGAGCATCCTTACTATGGTTCATTCGGATATCATGTCAGCTCTTTCTTCGCTCCTTCAAGCAGGTTTGGCACCCCCGATGAACTTAAGGAACTAATTGACACCGCACATCGCAACGGCATAGCCGTCATCATGGACATCGTTCATTCGCATGCCGTGAAAAACGAGGTTGAAGGGCTGGGCAACCTGGCCGGCGACCCCAACCAGTTCTTCTATCCGGGCGATCGTCACGAACATCCGGCATGGGACAGCTTGTGCTTTGACTACGGCAAGGACGAGGTGCTGCACTTCCTTCTCTCAAACTGCAGATATTGGCTTGAAGAGTTCCATTTCGACGGTTTCAGGTTCGACGGGGTCACTTCGATGCTGTATTATAGCCACGGCCTTGGCGAGGCTTTCTGCAATTATGGCGACTACTTCAATGGCCATGAAGACGACAACGCCATCTGCTACCTGACTTTGGCAAACAAGCTGATACATGAGGTCAACCCCAACGCCATCACAATAGCAGAAGAAGTGAGCGGAATGCCAGGCCTTGCGGCCAAGTTCGAAGACGGAGGCTATGGCTTTGACTATAGGATGGCGATGAACATACCAGACTTCTGGATAAAGATAATCAAGGAGAAGAAAGACGAAGACTGGAAGCCCAGCTCCATATTCTGGGAGGTAAAGAACCGCCGTCCGGACGAAAAGACCATCAGCTATTGCGAAAGCCACGACCAGGCTTTGGTAGGAGACAAGACCATAATATTCCGGTTGATAGACGCAGACATGTATTGGCATTTCAAGATAGGCGACGAAAATGAGACCGTTCACCGGGGTATAGCATTGCACAAAATGATACGCTTGGTGACGGCAGCGGCCATCAATGGAGGCTACCTGAATTTTATGGGCAACGAGTTTGGGCATCCCGAATGGATAGACTTCCCGCGCGAAGGCAACGGTTGGAGCTATAAGTATGCCCGCCGGCAATGGAATCTTGTTGACAACAAGGAGTTGGACTATCACTACCTGGGCGATTTCGACAAGGATATGCTCAAGGTTATAAAGAGCGTAAAGAACTTCCAGTCGCTGCCCTTGCAGGAAGTGTGGCACAACGACGGCGACCAAGTGCTCGCATTCAGCCGCGGCGACCTTGTGTTTGTATTCAACTTCAGTCCCACACGGTCGTTTACGGATTATGGGTTCCTTGTGCCGACAGGCGCTTATGACGTGGTTCTGAACACAGACTCAAAACTCTACGGAGGCAACGGGCTGGCAGATGACACCATGACCCACGTTACGAATTTCGACCCCTTGTATGTCCAGGACCACAAAGAGTGGCTGAAGCTGTACATACCGGCCCGCTCTGCAGTGGTGCTGCGCAAGAACTGAGTGGCGATGAGTTATAACTGAATATACTTTTGTCACATGGTCAATGGCAGGAATTGCCATCTAAATCCTTTCATGGGGTGCGCCCCGTTCAATCAGAAGAACAGGGTGCGCCCCATAAATTATGCAAGGCTCAGCATTGTCAAGCCTCAGACACATAGGTCATGTGTACGTTTAAACGAAACAAGTGCATTAAATTATAAATGAGTTATACCAATCATAGAAGTGCAGACGGGCGCGTCAACTTGATGAAAGCTTTGTGCGCTGTTCTATTCTGTGGCTTTTCATTTGTCTATCTGCTGTTTTATCAGGCAGACATGCTTGCCGTGGCACAGCATATACTGAGTGGTGGCGTCACGACATACAACGGACTTATCGGTGCCATCATCATCACTGTGGTGTTAATGCTGCTGCAAGTTGGCGTGTCATCATTGGCGCGCTTCGGTGCAAAGTCGTACGCACTGACTTACTTCCCCTCTGCATTGGTTCTCGCTTTATTGTCAAGCATGAGCCCGGACGAGGCTGGCAAGATTGCCTTGGGCTTCGCTTGGTGGCTGGCCGTGGTGTTCTTGCTGCTGTGGGCAGGCTTGTGTGTCGTGCTGCGCCGCGTGCCCTCAGGAACCTCGAAGGGGGAGGACAGCTTTGTACAAGTGACAGACGTGCTGTGGAGGAACGTCATGCAGATGTCGGCAATCTTCCTTTTTGTGGGCTTTGCCGGCAACAACGACTCTGTCATGCATTATCGCATGAAAGCCGAGGGCATGCTTGTCAAGCGTGATTATGCCGGGGTGCTTGCCGTTGGAAAGAAGTCTGACGAAGCCGATGCTGCCCTGACACAACTTCGGGTGTATGCTCTGGCTCGCGAGGATCGGCTGGCCGACGAACTGTTCAAATATCCAGTGAAGGGAACTTCAAGCGACATGATACCAATGGACGGTGCTACCAGGTGCCTTCTTTACCCCAACGACAGCATCTATAGGTTTCTTGGTGCCAAGCCAGCCAAGCCAATGGACGCCAAGCTATACCTGTCTGCATTGCAGCATTCAGGCCACGCGTCCGAGGCGGTACGTGACTATGTGCTGTGCGGATATCTCATAGACCGCGACCTGGACGGATTTGCCAATGCCTTGCCGAGGTATTATGAAATCAACGACAGCCTGCCGCAGCATTACCGCGAAGCCCTGACATTATACACACATTTGCGCGCCAATCCTGTGCTTGTGTATCACAATGATGTCATGGACACCGATTATGAAGACTTGCAAGAACTTGAAAAGACATTCGCGTCTGACGAAGAGCGTAAAAACGCCGTTCGTCCACAATACTCAAGTACATACTGGTGGTATTTCGAATATGGGCATTGACTGTGGAAACGCATGTGATTTTCATGGCAAAATGATTAATTCAATATCCGGCCAAAGGTGTTTTGGCCGGATATTGAATTATGTAGCCACAAGCAAGATGCGCAACCGAAATATACTATCATGGCATTTTCATGCAACAAGACGCCAACAGGTTTGCACTGATTTTGCCCTCCATGAACAGTAAAAAGCCATTGGGGCACCGGCGAAGGTGGCAAATTGGCGGATGGGGCAAGGCTGTTGCCATTGCAGCTTTGCCAAGAACGTAATAAAGAAAAAAGCATACCAACATGTGACAAAGGGATATGCTGGGCTCAACAAAAGCCAAACATATCCCCTTTGCACATAAAACTATATACGGCCGTCACGCCTCAAGGCTAACCAATTCGCTGCCTCAAGGCTGCCAACAGTTCGTTGTTTTCAGTTTTGGTGCCTATCGTTATCCTCAGGCAATTGGCACACAGGGCAACCTTGTTGCGGTTTCTTACAATTATTCCTTTCCTTACAAGATAATCGTATGTTGCCTGTGCATCGTCCATCTCGGCAAGGAAGAAGTTGGCATTGGTAGGATACACTTTCTTGCAAGATGGCAACATGCCAAAGGCATCAATCATTCGTGTGCGTTCAAGCAGTATTATCTTAATCCACTTGTCCACCTTATACGGGTCTTTGAATGCCTCGATAGCCTGTTCCTGCGTCAGCGAGCTTATGTTGTATGGATATTTCACCTTGTTGAACAGGCTGATAATCTCCTTTGAGGCAAAAGCCATGCCAAGTCGGATGGCGGCGCATCCCCATGCCTTGCTCATGGTGTTGAGCACGATGAGATTGGGAAATTTGTCCAAGTCGAGCCTGAAAGGCCTTTCGGTAGAGAAGTCGCTGTACGCCTCGTCAACTATCACAAGTCCATGGAAACGTCTCAGCACTTCTTCAATCTCATTGCGTTTCAGGTTGTTGCCTGTCGGGTTGTTGGGGCTGCAAAGCCAAATCAGCCTTGTGTCAGCATCGCATGCCGACAGCAAACTGTCTGCATTCATCTGGAACCCATTGTCAAGCAACACCGGCCTGTACTCTATATCGTTGATGTCTGCGCATACTTTGTACATGCCATAGGTCGGCTCTATGGCAACAACGTTGTTCACCCCGGGCTGCGTAAAGCATCGGTAAGCCAGGTCAATGGCCTCGTCGCTGCCGTTGCCGAGGAAGATGCACTCTGCCGGAACCCCCTTGACTCTTGCCACAAGCGCTTTGAGTTCGCTTTGCAAAGGGTCGGGATATCTGTTCAGAGGACTGTTGTAAGGGTTCTCGTTTGCGTCGAGAAACACATTCGCCGTGTGCCCGCTGTATTCATTGCGTGCACTGCTGTACGGAGAAAGGTTCCATATGTTGGGTCTTGTCAATTCTTTTAAATCCATCATTGCTTATATTTGGTATGCACATTCATATAATGGCCACATGAGGCATCTGCCGCGATCAGTTGCCAGAGAGGCTTTTCATTCTCAGCGTCATGGCATTTTTGTGGCCATCAAGCGACTCTGCGGCAGCCATTTCCGCTACAGCCGGCCCAATGTTTGCTATGCCCCGGCTGCTGATGTGCTGAAAAGTTATCTTGCGGAAATAGCTGTCCAGGTTCACCCCGCTGTACGATGTGGCATATCCGTTGGTGGGAAGCGTGTGGTTTGTGCCGCTCGCATAGTCGCCGGCACTCTCGCATGCATACCTGCCAAGGAACACACTGCCGGCGTTTATCACTCTTTCAGCCAGTTCGGCATAGTTGTCCGTTTGAATAATCAAGTGTTCGGGCGCATACAAGTTGGCCATATTCATGGCCTCGTCATCGTCATGCACCAATACCAGCTTGCTGTTATCGAGTGCTTGTGAGGCTATCGACTTGCGCGGGAGCGATTCAAGTTGGGCGGTTACTTCCTGCTGTACGCCGGTCAATGCCTTTTCGCTTGTCGTTATAAGTACAACCTGCGAGTCAGGGCCGTGCTCCGCCTGCGAAAGCAAGTCGGCTGCAATAAACGCGCAATCGGCATTTTCGTCGGCAATCACGCAAACCTCCGAGGGGCCAGCCGGCATGTCTATTGCCACGCCATGCAGGCTAACCTGCTGCTTGGCTTCCATGACATACTGGTTGCCCGGGCCGAATATCTTGTACACAGAAGGTATGCTTTCCGTGCCATAAGCCATTGCGCCAATGGCCTGGACGCCTCCTGCCTTGAATATGTCGCTGACTCCGGCAACCTTTGCCGCAAACAGTACGGCAGGGTGAACCTTGCCGTCTTTGCCCGGCGGGGTGCACAGCACAATGCGCTCGCAGCCCGCAATCTTGGCCGGGGTGGCCAGCATCAGCACTGTGCTGAACAACGGGGCGGAGCCTCCCGGGATGTAAAGGCCTACGCGTTGTATTGCCACCGGCTTCTGCCAGCACGTGACTCCCGGTTGCGTTTCAATCTTCGAGGGCGAAGTGAGTTGCGATTCGTGAAACACCTTGATGTTGTGGTAAGCAAGGCGTATGGCGTCTTTCAGCTTGTCTGACACGAGCTGTTCTGCCTCGTCCATTTCTTCTTTTGAAACAGACAGCGACTGCAAGCAGACGTGATCGAATTGCTCTTCGTATTTCTTTACGGCTTCATCGCCATCGCGTTTCACGTCTTCAAGTATGCTTGAGACCGTCGAGCCCAACCTGGCAGCGTCGATGTGCGGGCGCTCCAATATGCTTTTCCACAGGCTCTTTTCCGGGTACCTGACTATTTTCATGCGCTTATTACAATATCATTTTTTCTATCGGGGTCACTAATATGCCCTGCGCCCCAAGTTCCTTCAGCTTTCCTATTATCTCCCAAAAGCATTTCTGGTTGAGCACAGTGTGCACAGAGCACCATTCATCGTCTGCGAGTGGTATCACCGTGGGGCTCTTCAGCCCCGGCAGAACGCTTATTATCTCGTTGAGCTTATCCTTCGGGGCATTCATTCGGATATACTTTTTGTCTTCGGCGCTCCTCACGGCTTCGAACCTGAAAACCATCTGATTGAGCAACGCCCTCTTCTCGTCGGTCAGGTTTCGGTTGGCTATCAGCACTGCCTCGCTGTGCATCACTACCTCAACCTCGCGCAGGTTGTTGCTCACAAGCGTCGAGCCGCTGCTGACGATGTCGAATATTCCGTCGGCTATGCCAATGCTCGTAGATATCTCGACGCTTCCGGTGATGACGTGTATCTCGGCGTCGATGCCTTGCTCTTTCAAGTATTTTGACAGTATGCCCGGATACGACGTGGCAATCTTTTTGCCATTGAACCATTCTTTCCCCGGATATTCAATGTCCTTAGGTATGGCCAACGACAGGCGGCACTTGCTGAACCCAAGCCGGCATATCACATCGGCTGCTTCCGAGCGCTCTTGAAATTCATTCTCGCCCACAATGCCCAAGTCGGCCACTCCGCTGGCTACGCTTTGCGGAATGTCGTCGTCGCGCAGGTAAAGCACTTCGAGTGGGAAGTTTACCGCTTGGGCAAGCAAAGTGCGTTTGCCCGCGCTTACTTTTATGTCTGCCTCAGACAAGAGGTTAATGGAGTCTTCAAACAACCTTCCTTTGGATTGAACTGCAATACGTAACATAATAATTCCGAGTTATATTAAAACGTGGCAAATTTACTCAAAAATACATGATTGTGCAAGATTTTGTGTAATTTTGCAGTCAAATTGTTAATGTTTTGAGAGTAAATAGAATATTAGCTGCATATAAACATATAATATGCCACGGTGTTGGCCTGTTTGCTTTGTGCGGCAGCCCTGCCGTTGTTATGGCTTTGTCGGCCTGTTCCAATGGCAACAAGGGCGACGAGCAGGTTGTTGCACCGTGGGGTGTGGTCAACGACACGGTGGCATCCAATGCCACATTCGACCTTGATGAGATTGTCGGCAATGGTGAGATGATAATGGCAACGCTTAGCGGCCCCGAGTCGTATTACGATTACCACGGCAAGCATCTCGGCCTTCACTTCCTGCTTTGCCAGCGGTTTGCCGACAAGATCGGGGTCAGTTTGCGTGTAGAGGTGTGCCGTGACACCATGGAGCTAATGCGCAAGCTGATTGACGGCGACGCCGATGTCGCGGCATACTGGGTGTCGCCTTCCGACACGGCTGCGCTCGCCGACAGCAGTGGTGCCGTTGTGATGTGCGGGCCGCGCAACAATTCCGACGGTGCAAGGTGGGTGGCAAAGGCAAGCAGCGACATGCTGGTCAAAGCCATTGACGAATGGTTCAAGCCCTCGATGCTGGCCGATGTTGAGCGCGAAGAAGACTTTTTGCTTAGCTCCAAAAGTGTCAGCCGCCGTGTATACGCACCGATGCAAGACCGCCAGAAAGGCATAATTTCGCGCTATGACGCATTGTTTGTGAAGCACAGCCAGCGCATAAGGTGGGATTGGCGGCTGCTTGCGGCCCAATGCTATCAGGAGTCTACGTTCGACCCGAACGCAAAGTCGTGGGCTGGGGCATGCGGACTGATGCAGATAATGCCGTCGACGGCGGCGCATCTGGGGTTGGCCCTTTCAGACATATTCACCCCCGAGGCCAACATCGAAGCGGCTACAAGATACTTGGGTGAGCTGGAAAGCAAGTTCAGCGACATTGCCAACCGCAACGAGCGCACCAACTTTGTGCTGGCAAGCTATAACGGCGGCTATCACCATATTAGGGATGCGATGAGCCTTGCGGCCAAAAACGGATCCGACCCAAAGTCGTGGAGCGACGTGTCGCGTTATGTGCTGTTGCTCAGCGAGCCCCGCTACTACCGCGACCCGGTGGTAAAGCACGGGTATATGCGTGGCTTCGAGACGGTTGGCTATGTGTCGAAGATACGCCAGCGGTGGCAACAGTATGGTGGGGTGAGGAGCCCCCACGGCAGCGCCTCTGGCCTTACTCCGCGCAAGGCCAGGCACAGCAAGAAAAAGTTTAAGCTGAATCCCGACGGGCAATAGCCGTGCGGGCCGTTGCCTTGCCATGCCTCCGGCTTGCCGCGGTTACAGGCAAGCCGGAGGCATGGCTGTGCTATAGGAATAGCAACAGCACTATCTGGGCCACTATAACCCTCATGAACATGCACAGCGGATATACCGTGGCATAGCTTATCGATGCCGCGTCGCCTTTTATAGTGTCGTTGGCGTAGGTAAGGGCCATCGGATTGGCCATGCTGCCACACAAAATGCCGCATATCGTGCCGTAGTCGTATTTCTTGCTGTGAAGGGCTATGAGGCCTACCACGAGCACCGGCACCACCGTCAGCACAAAGCCCAGGCCCACCCATAGCAGTCCTTCCGGGCGCATGATGGTGTCGAAAAATTGGCCGCCCGACTCAAGTCCAAGGCACGCAAGGTACATAGACAGGCCCAGCTTGCGCAACATCAGGTTGGCGCTTTGCGTGGTGTATGTCACGAGGTGGAAGCGAGGGCCGAAAGCTCCGACAAGTATGCCCACCACAATGGGCCCACCTGCAATGCCCATGCTCACAGGTATGCTTATGCCGGGTATGCTCAGTGGGACGGCGCCGAGCACAAGACCGAGCACAAGACCGAGATAGATGGCGCCCAGGTTGGGCTCGTCGAGGCTGCGGGCAGCGTTGCCCAAGAACGGCTCAACGTTGTCGAGGGCCTTGGCCTCGCCTACAATGGTCAGTCGGTCGCCGTATTGCAGCCTCAGGTTGTTTGTGGCCAGTATGCTCATGTCACCGCGAATCACGCGGCTCACGTTGACTCCGTAGGCACTGCGAAGCTGCAGGTGGCCCAGCATCTTGCCGTTTAGTTTGGGCCGGGTTATCACTATCACGCGCGATTCCACCTTAGAGTCGATGGCGTTCCAGTCTATTTCTTTGTTGTTCCAGTCTTCTTCTGCCTTTTTGCCAAAAAGTATTTCCAGGGCGGGCGCCTCTTGCTCGGTTGTCACCACCATCACGCTGTCGTTCAGCTTCAGCTCTGTTGTAGACCGCGGCACGATGACGTCATTGCCGCGCCAGATGCGCGAAACGATAAAGTGGCGGTGGCTCATCTCGTTGATGCGCGCCAGCGTGCGCCCGTCGATGGCCGGGTTGACCACCACAAACCTGGCGATGTATGTGTTGTGCTCGGTGGAGTGGTGCTCTTCCAGGTCAGATGCCCTGACGAAAAACTTGCGCATGATGAGCATTGCCAATATCACCCCGACAACGCCGAGGGGGTAGGTCACGGCGCAACCCAGTGCTGCCCCGTCGGCATTGAGCCCGAACAGCCGCAGCGTCTGTTGTGCGGCACCAAGGGCGGGGGTGTTGGTTGTTGCGCCGCACAGCACGCCCATCATGTCTGACAACTGCACCGGCAGAAACCAGCAGAAGGCAAGGGCCATCATCGTTCCGGCAGCAACGACGGCAAGCCCCCACAGGTTTAGGCTGAAACCTTCGTGGAAAAGCGAATTGAAAAAGCCGGGGCCGACGTGCAGCCCGAGCGCATAGACAAACAATACCAGGCCGAATGTTTCGGCATAGCTAAGCATGCTGTGGTCGACAGTGATTCCGTAATGACCGGCAACGATGCCTATGAAGAATACAAATGCAACTCCTAATGAGATGCCTGCCACACGTAACTTGCCGAAAGCCAGTCCGACAGAGCATATTAGTGACAGAATTATTATTGTCTGCAGTGCCGACGGCGTAGCGAAAAGACTTTCAAGCCAATTCATAATTTGGTTGTTGTTTCTTTATTCGGCCGCGAAAGTACAAAATATTATTCATATTTGGCGCATTACGATGCAGAATCTTTGGTATTGCGGGCCACTTTAGGCCTTTATGGACACGCCGCTTGATGATAAGGGCAAATGGCGGTGCTGCAGGGCCCAAGGTCTTTTCCATGTTTGACAAAATGTCAACAATAAGGTTGCATGCCTTGTTTCACACTGTGGTACGGGTCGTTTTGCATGTCGGAAAGGGCTGTTTCACAGCCTCATACGGGCCGTTTCATGATGCAGAACGGCCACCGTGCTGATGCTGCTGTGCCACAGGCAGTTAACGGCATGGCCTCTGGCGTGAAATATTTTTACCCTTTCCTGTTTCATTAATTTCACTGCCGGATGGCTGATATTGGTTATTTTTAGGTAATTTTGCGCAGAAATGACAATAAGTAGGTGTTCAAAATTAATTGCCATCAAATTGTGCGCTATTTCTGAGATGCATGCCAAAGTCCGAAGAGAGAGCGTAGCGGGCTACGCGACCGATGAGACTTTGGCATGCGGCCCGAAAGAGCACACAAGATGGTGGCAAAGATATAGAGGACACCTGCAAGGTCTATTGTATCGGTTAATTTTGAACAGCTACTTACATAATTATATATAGGCAACAATGACCCTACATGTTTTCAACCCTGAGCACGACCTGGCTATGGGGGCAAACCTGGAAAACTTTACACCGCCGCTGGCTGCAAGGCGCCTGCGCATGGGCCTGGGCTTCATTCCGGCCTTGTGGGCTGCCGACGGCGACGCGGTGCTTGTAGACGACGTTGAGCTGGCCCGCAGCAATTTGAATGAGGTGCTTACGGCCCTGTCGAGGCCCGCCCCGCGAGTGCACTTCGTAACCACTGCCGACCTGTGCGGCATGTCACCACAGTCCGTAAGCCCATGGGGGTGGGACAGGGCCGTCTGTCACAGGCTGCTACGCCACGGGGTTCGGCCCTCGTCATGCCCTACGGAAGACTACATCGATGCCGTGCGCTCATTGTCACACAGGCGTACGGCAGCCATGCTCCTGCCCGCATTGCAGCAGGAAGGCACCGTCGGCATGGCCCGCGAGTGCACTTCGGCCGCCCAGATATCAGCCATGGCAGAGGCCCTTGGCCACGTGGTGGTCAAGGCGCCATGGAGCAGCAGCGGCAGGGGAGTGCGCATAATGCACGCCGGCGAGGAAGGGGGCAGCCTGATGGGATGGATAAAAAACATGTTAAATCAGCAGGGGTGTTTGATGGTTGAGCCGTATTATAAAAAGGTAAAAGACTTCGGCATGGAGTTCTTCAGCGACGGACGGGGAGGAATAACCTATCTCGGACTGTCGCTGTTTGAGGCAGAAGGCAGTGCATATACAGGCAACTTGCTTGCTTCAGAGAGCGTAAAGAGTGCAGCCATAACGGCCTGCCTGCCCGGTGGCTTGCTCGATAGCGTCAGGGCTCGGATACAGCAGAGCCTTGCAGTGGGCATCGGGAAGGCCTACACCGGGCCCTTCGGCATCGACATGATGGTGGTTGAGGGCAATGCCGGCACGGGCTTCCTTTTGCATCCCTGCGTCGAGATAAACCTGAGGCGCACCATGGGCCATGTGGCGCTATCGCTCACCCCTGCCGACGAAAATGCCGTAATGACGATGAGAATAGCAGCTGGAAATAATTGCAAACTAAAAATACAATCTTTATGAAATTACCTTTGTTGTTGCTCATGGTAGCACTGCCAATGGCATCCATGGCTCAGTATCGTTCGCAAGTGTGGTGTCCCGACAATGGCGACGGCACTTACACCAACCCTGTCATCAATGCCGACTACAGCGATCCAGACGTTTGTGTGGGGCCGTCTGGCACAGATTTCTACCTTACCGCAAGTTCGTTCAACTGCGTACCCGGCCTGCCCATCCTGCATTCCAACGACCTCGTCAACTGGAAAATAGTAGGCCACGCCATCAAGAAGATGGTGCCCGAAGAGGTGTTTGACAAGGCTGCCCACGGCATGGGGGTGTGGGCTCCGAGCATCAGGTATCACAACGGTGAATACTATATATACTGGGGCGACCCCGACCATGGCGTATTTATGGTCAAGACCAAAGACCCGGCCGGCGAATGGGAGGAGCCTGTGCTGGTGATGAAGAGCAAGGGCATCATCGACACCACGCCATTGTGGGACGACGACGGCCGTTGTTACCTCGTGTTTGGCTGGGCCGGCAGCAGGGCGGGCTTCAAGAGCGTGCTCTCGGTGTGCGAACTGTCGGCCGACGGCACCAAGGCCATCGGCAACCCGGTGATTGTCTTCGATGGAAACAACACCAACCGCACTGTAGAAGGGCCGAAGTTCTACAAGATTGACGGCTGGTATTGGATATTGGCTCCCGCCGGCGGCGTGCCTACGGGATGGCAGCTGGCCATGCGTTCAAAGAGCCCCTTCGGCCCATACGAGAGCAAGATGGTGCTCGCGCAAGGCAAGTCAGAGGTGAACGGCCCTCATCAGGGTGGCCTTGTACGCACGTCGCAAGGCGAAGACTGGTTCCTTCATTTTCAAGACAAGGGCCCCTATGGGCGCGTGGTACACCTCCAACCGGTCAATTGGGTTAAGGGTTGGCCGGTGATGGGCGTCGACAAGGACGGCGATTTGTGCGGCGACCCGGTCACAAGATACAAAAAGCCAAACGTTGGCAAGACTTACCCGATACAGAACCCGGTTGAGAGCGACGAATTCAACGAGCCCGTGCTTGGCAAGCAATGGCAGTGGCACGCCAATTACAACCCAAAGTTCGGCCAGCCAACTCCTTACGGTTTCTACCGGTTATACACCAACAAGCTCAGCGAAAACTTCGTGAACCTGTGGGAAGCGCCCAACCTTTTGCTGCAAAAGACGCCGGCCGACTCTTTCACGGCTACGGCGAAGATAAAGTTTGCGGCCAAGAAAGAGGGCCAGTATGCCGGCATCATCATGATGGGACTTGACTACAGCGCCCTCGTTGTGAAGAGAGTGGGCGACAAGTTCCAGCTTCAGCAAGTGACATGCCATAAGGCTGACAAGGGCAAACCCGAGGAAGTGAAAGTCATTGCCGAGCTCGACGCTACCGACAAAGACAAAATCGACTACGAACCGGCTATATACGAGGAAATCTATTTGCGCCTGACGGTGAAGGATGGAGCCAAGCTGACATTTGCATACAGCAAGAACGGCAAGAAGTTTGAAACGGCAGGAGACGAATTCCAGATGCGTGAAGGCAAATGGATCGGAGCCAAATTCGGCTTCGTGGCAGAGGAACCTGCTGGCAAAGCCCCGTCCGGCTTCCTCGATGTCGATTGGATCAGAGTAACAAAGTAAGTGCCACCATGGCATGTCAGGCTTAGTCTTGCCGCATGGTTAAGCCTGTATGAACATAAAAGCCCGCCATGATTGATGGCGGGCTTTTATGTTAGGATGTGTCTGTCTGATGCCTTACTTCAACTTATACAGTGTGACCGGCGAATTCAAGCCGCTCTTCACAGGCTTCCAGTCGGCGTATGTGCCCTTCTTATAGTTAAGGCCCACCATGTTGATTTCTTTGAACTTACGCCATTTCACACCCCGTCTGTCGAGGTCGGCAATCCTGTTTGCAGGCAGGTTTGTTACTTCTATGCATATCTTGTTGCTGCCCGCCTTCAGCTGGTTCTTGCAGTCCAGCACGAAAGGAACCGACCATGCGCAGCCAATAAGGCTGTCGTTGACATACACTCTGGCGCTCTCACGCACGTCGCCGAGGTCGATTGCCCAATTGCTCTTGGCCTCGTCCTTGGTCAGGTTGACGTAGGTTGTATAAGCACCGGTGCCCATCGTAACCTTCACTGAGTCGTCGTCGAGTGCTTCCCATGTAGTCAGTGTGGGCAGGTCGAATGTCTTTGCCACCTTGGGAGCGCTCTCAACGAAGCTCAAAGTCCACTTCCCGTTGAGCTGCTTGGCCTCGCCGAGCGACGTCTTGCGCTCAACCCTGTTGTCGGTAAGGGCATGGTCGTAAGTCTGCAATATCATCGACTCACCGCTGCGCAGGTTCATCTTCACACCTTTGGCAGTCACGTCAGCCTTGTATATCTCGCCATTCAAGGGATTGAACCAACGTGCATCCTTCATGCCTACGGCCAGAGGTATGCGCGCATCCACGTCGTTGGGCGACAGGTTTGCTATGAAATAGTGGTGGCCGGAGTCGTTCTTGCGCCTTATCGCGCGCAGCCCGAACTGATACTTCATGGGCTCCGGCTTGGCTGCCGAGGCCATTTGCTGCTTGTCGATGCCGTAGATTATCTTCGCGCCCTGGCTTTTCAGCTCTTCTATGTGTGCCTTGACGTTTTCCGGCATGTTGCCGCTTCCGGGAATAATAAGCGCATGGTAGCGTGTGCCGGCAGCCGTCTCAAGCATGCCTTCGTTGAACTTGGTAGTCAGGATGAAGTTTTCGCTGATGTAATCGCAGTCGAATCCCTCCCTGTCAATCTCCAGAATGCTCTTTATAAAGTCCGGTGCTTTCTTGTCCATGCTGTGGATGTCGAACATCATCAGCAGCGATTTGGGGCCTGTTCCGCTGCGTTCGGCCCACATGTCGCGCACAGGCAGCAAAACAAGGAAGTCGTTATCGGGCTGCCCCATCTGCAGGAAGCTCTGGCATCTCTCAATGTATTTCATCAGATAAGGGGCGTCACGCCAGATGCTGTTGGTCGGGCTCATGTCGACGGAAGCATAGAACTTCCATCCCGGCCATGCGTCGTTGCGTGGCGAATAAGTCGTTCCATGGAAATACATGTTATTGACTCCGCATGTGAACATGAGGTCGATGTCGGGCTTGCACTGCGACAATGATGTGCGGAAGTGCTCTGTCAGCCATGTGAAAGTCTCGCTGCTGGCGAATGTCTTGCCGGTGATGTGAGCTGCGGATGCCGCATATTTCAGCATTGATATGTCGCTGTCGTTCTTGCGCGTAAACCCGCTGTCGGTCCGAAGGCCCTTGATGCCGAATTCAGAGAGGCCGAACCCCTCGATCTCCGGTATGTCTACGGCCGAATAAATGTCTATCAGGTTGGCTGGAGAGCCATGGGCCTGATTGCGGGTCTTGGCCCCGTGCTTGTGGGCCCAGGCCGTCCACTGGTTGACGTAGTTTTCCAGAAGCAGCTCTCCCAGGGTCTCCCTGTAGTCTACGAGCACTTTGTTGCCGGCGTCTTCCTTGTAGCCAAGCAGCTCGAGCAGATGTTCCTCGAGCTTGTATCCCCTGCGTTTCTCAAACTCCTCGAACAGCTTTGGCGTCCAGTTGGCCTGGTAAACCTCATACGAGTCGTTGAAGAACGTGTGCGGATATGGCGTGCCGCTCTTGTCGAAAGCATCTTCAAACCGTTGCAGGTAGTGGGCAACAGCATCGTGGTCGAAGTGGTCTATTACGTAACCTTCGCCACCGGGTGCAGCCCGTTTCACCTTCTGGCGTGTGCGTGAGCAGTAAACCGAGATGATGCGGTACTGCCCCTTCTTTGGTGCTTTCTTCCATGTCACCATGCCGTTGGCATCTGTGAATTCGGTCAGGTTGGCCACTGTGCCGTCTGCAGCGTATGCCATCACCCTGCTGAGCTTGGCATATTGCTTTTCCTTCTCGTCCTTGACACTTATGTCTACGCCCTTGCGCAGCTCCTTGCCCGTGGCATTCACGTCGGTGCAAACCAGTTTGGCGGCAGCTTCTTCGATAGGCACGTACGGTCCGCCGAAGGGCCATCCCGTACCGTTATTCATGTCGATGAGGATTCCGTCCTTAGCTCCTTCGGACTCAACAAACTTAAGTGCGTTCATCCAGGGAGTCGACAGAAACTCCAGTTCGTTGTTGTCGTTGCCCTGGACGCCGTAGATAGGCGTTATCTCCAGGGCGCCAATGCCCGCCTTGGAATATTCCCGCATATTCCATCTCAAGTCTTCCTGGTTGACGGCAGAGCCCATCCACCACCATCGCGCTCCCGGTTTGGCTTCGGGCTTGGCTACGGGCCACGATTGTGCCCACATGCCGCCGGCCACCATCAGTGCGCCGGCAAAAGCCATGAATCTGTAGTTCATATAATCTGTTGTATAATGTTTTGTTGTAAATCAGTTTACCGCAGTATGTCGGATGCACCGTCAATTGCCGTCGGGCTTGACCAGCTCGACGTTGCGTGCGGGCGCCCATTTGAATGTTTTCCAGTCGTCCGGCTGGCTCGGGTCAAAGTCCTTGAAGTCGGGCCTTATGTCTTTCACGAGCGGAAGGTTTAGTTTCTTCATGCCCATGACCACGATTTTAGCCACCTCATAAGCCCCGTAGGTGTTGAAGTGAGTGTTGTCTGCCAGGGCCTTGTCTTGTCCGGCAAATGTGTTTGCCGGGTAATGAACCAGGGCCCGCTTGCTGTCTTCATATCCCAGGGCCTCAAAGAACGTCGTCGTCTGCTGGTGCAAGTCAATCAGAGGCACATTCTCGCGTTCAGCCACAGCCTTCATGGCAGCGGGGAAGTCGCCGTGTGTGTTGATGATTGTTTTCTTGTCGTCGGCAAACCTGCGTCGTTGCGTGGGCGTGCAGAATATTATTGTGGCACCCTTTGAGCGCACGTTGTCGATGAAAATCTTCAGGTTTCGGGTGTAATGGTACCATGCTCCCGTGCCCGGGCCCTTTTCTTTCTCGTCGTTGTGGCCAAATTCGCAGACCACATAGTCGCCCGGTTTAAGTGTAGTCATAATCTTTTCAAGGCGCTTTGAAGAAAGGAACGAACCGGCGGTGAGCCCGCTTTCCGCGTGGTTGGATATGGCGATGCCCGAGTCGAACCACCTTGGTATCATCTGGCCCCAGCTTGCCCACGGCTCGTTGTTTTGGTCTACCACTGTAGAGTTGCCGCAAAGGTACACCGTGGGGCAGCTGTCGTCACGCTCGATGTGTATCGACTTTACGGCCGGGGCGTCGCCGTTGAACTCAAGCGTGAGCTTGTTGTCCCAGTTGAGATATCCCTTTTCGCGCTCTTTAATCCTCACACGCTCTTTCTCATTGATTTGAGGGTTGCGCTTGTTTACCACAAATTCGTAGCTCGTGTACTGCCCTTTCTTGGTGTCAACATTCTCAACCATCAGCCGGCGGCCTTCAGCCCGTACTGTTGTGTTGCCTGCTTTCTTCTTTGAGCCAAGCTCAACCTTGACTTTATAGTTCCCGTCGGGCACTTTGACAGAGAAGTAAAAAGGGTCGTTGCTTTTCTTTTCCGGCTCTCCGAGTATGTCATACCCATAGCCGGCAGCATCCGTGTAGACTGGTTGTTTCTTAGTCATGTCGAAGTCGAACGTCTGTGCCTGCGACATGAAAGGAACAAAGGCCAACATGGCCAAAAACATTTTGTTTACCATCAGTTTGGTTTTTAAGTTATTATTTATTGATTGTTTAATAGCGTTTCTTTAGTTGTATTGGCACGTTAAAGCAATGCAAAGGTAATAAAAAAATATGTTTCAGCAGGCAGCGTGTCATGCTTTCATGGTTAAAAGTCATTAACTGATGGATAGATATTTCTTATGCAGCCAATTAATCATGTCTTTCCCAACATGCCTGGCAGGTGGTAATAATGATTTACAAACACCCCGTTGCCGCATGAGCAGAGCCGTTTTGCATCGCAATATGGGCCGTTTCGCAGTGTAAAACGTGCCGTATGGCGTTGTAAAACGGCACGTTTTAAATCGCTTTATGCCCAATGTGGCAACACGCTTTCCATCAGGTAGTTACGCAACAAGTGTTTTGGTTGATATTAAGTTTACATTTACACTTACGGTATATCCGTTAGCCAAGCCGCTGGCATTGAGCGCTTACCATGCTTCAATGCATAATCCGCCATAATTGCCTCCCCAATTCCCGATGCCAAGTCTCTGCCCGGCCATCCGTGACTTTAATTATGCCGTATGCCGGCATGCCAGGCAATGTGATGAACTCGACTCGTGCCCAACGCCCTGTTACAGGTAGATGGGGGCGGAAAAGCAAGTCTGCCCGGTAAGCAGCGGTTGCCGTAGGCATTCTGCCCCGTGCCCATCGTGCATCGGCCAATGGCAGTGTTTCAGCATGCAAACAAATTGCCAGCAATCTGTCAATGGAATCGGCAAACGGCTGTGGCGTAACCATTATTTCACACACTAATGCTTGGTTGTTGGTTTTTTATGTGTAATTTTGCAGCCAAAAACGCGAGATATGGAAAAGACATTCAAGGCCGCATTGTTTGATTTAGATGGAGTTGTTTTCGATACCGAACCACAGTACACCGAGTTTTGGGGAGCGCAATGCAGGGAATTTCACCCAGAGAAACCACATTTGGAAAGAGACATCAAAGGCCAGACACTGGTACAGATATACGACCGCTATTTTGCCGGCGAGCTTGAGGCCGTAAGGCCAATCATAACGAAGCGGCTGAATGAGTTTGAACAGCAGATGGAGTTTGTCTACGTAGCCGGATTCGAATCGTTTATGGCCGACCTCAAGGCTTCAGGCGTATATACCGCTGTCGTGACGAGTTCGAACAACCGTAAGATGGAGGCCGTCTACGGCAAGCACCCCGAGTTTAAGCAGATGTTCGACGCCATACTTACGGCCGAAGACTTTGAGCGCAGCAAGCCCGACCCGGATTGTTACCTGAAAGCGGCCTTGCGGTTTGGTGCGGCGAGCAGCGAGTGCATCGTATTCGAAGACAGCTTCAACGGACTGAAATCGGGCAGGGCGGCAAAAATGAAAGTCATAGGACTGGCCACCACCAACCCGGCTGAAGCCATCGGGCCATACTGTGACATGGTGGTAGACGACTATACGGTACTGGACTGTTCGAAGTGTAAGGCTCTGCTGTAAAAAACGGCTTGCGGAGCCACCGGGGAAAAGTTGTTTTATAAAAGTTTTGCTTTTTTGATGAATTGGTGTAACTTTGCACCCCGAAATTTAAATTGAACGAATTTATGGCTGGATATTTGGTAAGCGACACACGTAAGGTTACTACGCATCGCTTCATGGAGATGAAGCAGAAGGGAGAGAAAATCTCAATGCTCACATCCTACGATTTTACGACGGCAGGCATCGTGGACGCTGCCGGGGTAGACGGAATTCTCATTGGCGACTCGGCGTCGAACGTGATGGCCGGCAACACCACCACACTTCCTATAACCATAGAGCAGATGATATATCATGCCCGTTCGGTGACAAATGCAGTAAAGAGGGCTCTCGTTGTGTGCGACATGCCGTTCGGAAGCTATCAGGCCGATTGCAGCGATGGAGTGAGAAACGCCATAAGGATAATGAAAGAGAGCGGCTGCGACGCCCTGAAGCTCGAGGGAGGCGTTGAGATATTGGACACTGTGAGGCGCATTCTCGACGCCGGCATACCCGTGATGGGCCATCTGGGACTGACGCCACAGAGCATCAACAAGTTTGGAACGTATGCCGTGCGCGCCAAGGAAGAACAGGAAGCCGACAAACTGATGTCCGACGCCAAGGCACTTGCCGAAGCCGGTTGCTTTGCCATCGTGCTCGAGAAAGTGCCTGCCAAGCTGGCTGCCATGGTCACGGCAGAGGTGCCCGTGCCCACCATTGGCATCGGGGCGGGCGGAGCCACCGACGGTCAGATACTTGTTGTGGCCGACATGCTGGGCATGACAAAGGGTTTCAGCCCCCGCTTCTTGCGCAGGTATGCCGACCTCAACTCAATCATGACCGACGCCATAGGCAACTATGTGAGCGACGTAAAGAGTAGCGATTTCCCCAACGAGTCGGAGTCTTACTAAGTCTGGGTTAAACGATATGCACACGCAAAACACTGTGGTTCACATAGATGTATGGCATAAGGACTTCTGGCTGATGGTCATGTCGACGTTTTTGTTGTCGGCATCGGTTTACATCCAGATACCGGCCCTGTCAGAGTGGTTGCCCACTGTAGGGCTTAGCCATGTCGAGACGGGGGCTGCCTTGGGGGCGCTGGGCATCGGAATGTTTCTTTTCGGGCCTCTATGTTCGTTTCTTGTACAGCGTTTCCGGCGTAACATGGTCTGTGTGTGGGCCGTCGCAGGCATGATGGCAACAGAGCTTGGGCAGATGTATGCCGACCGTTTTGAGGGCTCGCCAGAGTTTGCCTTGCTCGTCATCGCGTTGCGTTTTGTCCAGGGTGCATGTTTCGGGTTGGCCCAGATGGTTCTGTGCAGCACGCTAATCATCGACACCACCGAGTCGTTCCAGCGCACTGAGGCCAACCACATAGCGTCGTGGTTTGCGCGTTTCTCACTGCCATTGGGTCCACTTGCCGGATATTATTCGTATGAGTTGACCGGCTTCGATGGCTCGGTCATAGCTTCGCTGGCCTGCGCATTCTTGGCGATTGTCTTCATAAGTATGGTCAAATTCCCGTTCAAGGCGCCCGGAGAAGACACTCGCCTGTTTCGGCTCGACCGTTTCTTCCTGCCTCAGGGTACGCTGTTGTTTGCCAACCTTGCAGTCGTCACGACCGTTGCGGGACTGTTGCTGTCGATGCCCCCTCAGCCATTGTTTTTTGCAATGCTGTTTGCTGGCTTGTGCCTGGCCGTGATTTCCGGCCGATTTGTGTTCCGCAATGCAGAGTTGAAGAGCGAAGTGATAACCGGGCTCATCATCATGGCAGCGTCGGTGCTGGCCATGCTCACCCGGACGCAGGCCATAGTGTCGTACATGTCGCCGCTGCTGCTTGGATGCGGAATAGGCATCATCGGGGCGCGATTCCTGCTTTTTTTCATCAAGCTGAGCCGCCACTGCCAGCGGGGCACTTCGCAGAGCACATTCATACTGGGGTGGGAGTCGGGCATAGCCATAGGCCTGTTTGTAGGCCACGCAGCCTTTGAGGGCTCGGTACACGGGCTGCTGTCGCTGGCATTGTGCATACTGGCCTTTGCCTTCGTGCTGTATAATTTCATAACCCACAAATGGTTTATGGCCAACAAGAACCGGTGATTGGCCGGTTCTTGTTGGTCACAGGCCGCAGATGGCGGCGTAAGGGCATGTCTTGCAGATGTTGTCGTCGGCCGTTGGAACAAACGGTATGTCGGGGTTGAACATGTCGTTTACCTTTTCCTTTATTTGTTCTGAAAACCTGTCGCGGTGCTCCATGACATCTGTTATGGGGGCCTTGCCGAAGCACAGCGTCGGGTCGTAATCGTCGCCGGCTGTGTGCTGTATGAAGAGCAATGCCGGGCTGACAGGCAACTTGGCCGGATTGAGTTGTGCTGACTCTCCGGCAATCAGGCTGTAGAGCATGGCCTGCAGGTAGTAGTCGCTGTGGTCTTTGAGCCTCGACGGGTCGAACACTGCCTCTATGTCTGGCAATGGCTTTATCTTTTTGCCGCCGGTCTTGTAGTCTACGACACGAAGAAGCTCGCCGGCCCCGTCGCTTATACGGTCGATACGGTCGACCCTGCCGCCAATGGTTGTAGAAATGGTGCTGCCGCCTGCTTGAATCACGAAGTCGCGACGCACATCTTCCTCAAGACCGACAATGCTGAAAGGCGCCTGCTTCAAGTCTATCTCGATGAGACGGCGCAGGTACATTATTATGACGGCCCTGTTTATCAGTTGCAGTCCGTTATATTCAGTGGCCCTCACTCGGCCCGACTTTATCTTGAACAGTTCGCTGTTGAAAGCCGAGTCGACAGCCCGCTCAATTGCCGCCGGTTGGCTGAGCAACGACTTCAGGGCACTTGGTGTTATCACGTCTTGCCGGCTTGACAGCTGCTCGTATATGTATTGGGCCGCCAAGTGGAATATGTTGCCAAACACCCGGTTGTCTATACCTTCGTCATCGTCTTGAAGTTCCTTGATATTGCAAACGTAATTGTAATAGAATTGCAGCTGGCATCTCATGTACCTGTTGATGGCCGATGGGGTGAGCAGCGCCTGTGGGTTGCGCGACAAATCAAACCTGGCCAGCAGGTTGTCCATTATGTGGCCCGACTTCTTTACCTCCCTGGGATTGCACACGGCCGGCGTCTGCCCCGACTGAAGGGCTTTTTTGGCAATGGCATGGTTGCTCTCAACCATTATCTGCAACATGAACCGGCTCATCTCGCCGGCATTGCCGTTGCTCACGGCGTTGTTATATAATATGGTGATGTCGGTGGCGCGTTGTAGCAAGCGGTGGAAATAATAAGAGTAGACGGCCACCTTGTTGTCGACCGTCGTCAGTTCGTGGGCTTTCCTTATGCTGTATGGTATGAAAGATGTGTCGTTGACGCCCTTGGGCATGTTGCCTTCGTTGCAAGAAAGGATGAGCAAGTGGTCGAAATCAAGGTTTCTTGTCTCCAACACCCCCATCACCTGTACACCCACAGCCGGCTCCCCGTGGAAGGGGATGCTTGTCGACTGTATTACCTGGTTGAGCAGCCGTTGCAGCGTTATGACGTCTATTGTCAAGTCGCCCGAGGCAATCAGCCCGTCGAGACGGTTGACCAGCGTGTACATTTTAAACAACGACTCCTTGAAGAGCGGATCTTTTTCGTCGGCAGAATTGTCGGCTATGCGCTTTAAGAGCTTGATGACCCATGAGGTGATTTGCCCCGCCCGCGTCGCATCTGCCGCGCAGTTGGCTGTGTCTTCAAACAGCAGTGAAAGCCCGTCGTCAATGCACAAGGTGGCTCTGTCGGGGTAGTAGACTTTGGCGTCGGTGTTTATTGCTTTGTGCAACTCTTTGCTTCCGGCAGAGATGTAGCACGCATAAGGGTGATTAAGCACAGCGTTCACATTGTGCAGCCGGTATCTGTCGTGGTTGGCATCGTATCCTGAGGTCTGCAAGGCTATCAGGGCATAGAGCAAGGAGCTTAGCGGTGACTGCGAAAGCGGGTAGCCTGTTGTTATGTTAACGCTCCCGATGTCGTCAGGCAGGCTGTGTATCACTGCATTCAGCAGGCTTTCGTTGCACAAGACTACAGCCGTGGAACGGCCTGCCGCCATGCGTCCATTGTCGTGAAGCCATTTGCTAACATAACGCGCCTGTATGTTTTCTGTCGGTGCAGAGATGTACGTAATCTGCTTGTTGGCGGCAAAGTTGTCGTATATGTCGGTTGCGTGGCTGTCCAGTTCGTTGGGGAAGTCGCTAAAGTACGACGAGATGTAATGGCCGGCCTCATGCTGCACAGGGCCGTCGGCAGCCATGTAGTACTTGTCCAAGTCCCAATAGAAGCGGGCCTTGCCTTCGCTCTTGAGATGCTTGAAAAGCTGCCTTTCAACTTTTTGCAGCAGGTTGAAGCCTACGAAGATGTAGCGGCTATGACTGAACTCCACGGCCGTGTCGGTTACAACCCTACGGTATAGGGCACCTTCGTATGCCATCCCCTGGGCAGTGAGGCGCTCGTTATAGTCTGAATAGATGTCGCCGAACTTGCTCCACAGCCTTAGGAAGCGTCTTTTCAGCTCCGAGTCGTGGTCTTCTGTGAAATTGCTGAAAAACGTCTTTATTGCCTCTATCTGCTCAGGGCTGAGGTAAGCAACGCCATCCAGCTCGTGTATGTCTTTTAGGTTGGCAAACACTTTGCCGGCATCGGCCATGTTCTTGTCAATGTCGTCGAAGTCGGAAAGCAGCAGCTGGCCCCATCCGTAGAAATGGTCGAGGGGCTCGTCGATTCCGGTGCAGGCAACGAAACTCTTGTGAAGATCGCAAACCAACTTGATGTTGTCGCCGACTACGAGGTCGGAGTGCTCCCTGAACAAGTCGCTGATGGTTGTGTACACAGGGCTCCACACGGGCTTTCCCGCTGCACGCACCAAATATTCGTTGAGAAAAAGAGACGCACGCTTGTTGGGGAACACAATCACTGTGTCAGCAAGGTTGGTGCCGTATTTCGACACTATATCCCGTGCGACGTATTCTAAAAATGTTTTCATACTTCTTCTATCCTGTTGTTGTAAACATACCAAAGGTAACCTTTAACGTCTGCATATCCCATAGACGAGATAAGCTCCATGTATTCGCCCACTTGGCGATGGTGCTCTTCGCGCGGCGTGCCAAACTTGAAATCGACCACGATGACCCGTTTGCCGTCTGTCATCACCCTGTCGGGCCTGCGCTCCATCAGTTGCCCGTTGCCATCCATAGACAGGATGGAGCATTCATTGAACAGAGTCCATTTGCCAGAGAACCAGTCTTTCACCCTGCTGTCGGTCAGTCGCTTGTGCAACATATCTATTATAGTCTGGCTCTTGTTGCTGTCGGTGGGCAATATTCCGTCGGCCCGGAGTTGAGCAAGCACCTGCCCTATGTCTGCAGTGGTGGCTATCGAGGAAAACACCTTGTGCAGAATGCAGCCCATCTTGATATAGTTGTCTTTCTCGTTTTCTGCATTTGTGGTTTCGGTAAACTCCTTGCTCCTGTTGCTCTGCCTGAATTCGGTGGTGTTCCTGTACGTTTCTATGACAATGCACTCGGTTTCGGGCTCTTCCAAGAACATGTTTTCTGTGTGCCCCGACTTTTTCTTTACGCCAAGGCTTAGTGTTCCATATTCAAACGTCATCGGCTCATCTGGGGAATCTGGCTGGCACAGGCGTGCGTCGCCAAGGACATCGGCAACTTGAGGCAGGCACTCTTGTATCAATTCCGAACGTGAATTGGTGGCGTTGTATTTGCCAATCACGAACAGGTTGCGGCTGGCACGCGTGAATGCAACATACAGCAGATTCAGATTGTCGACGCAGTTTTGCAACCGCTCCCTGACATATTCTTTTTCGTATACGGTGCCCATCAGTCCGGTGCCATAATCGACCGGAATCAATGGAATCATGTTGAAAGGCGCCGTCTCGGGCCTGCACCATATTATGTTACCTGTGGTTTTTTCCATCTGCCAGTCACAGAAAGGCAGTATTACGTTGTTGAACTCAAGCCCCTTGCTCTTGTGAATGGATATGAGCCGTATGCCGTTGAGCTTGTTGCTTTGTATGGTTGTGCTGCCAATGCTTTCGTCCCATTTGCTCACAAAAGTGTCGATGTCGGCCGCCATGTCTGATGTGAAGTTGCAAAGCTGGTCGAAAAAGGCACATACATAAGCGCTCTGGTCGTCAAGGCGCTTCAGCTGGAATATGTAGTATATCCGTTCGGCCAAGTCGTATAGCGGGGTGCGGCGAAGCGATTCCATTGAGTCTACATAGGCTTTTGGAAGGAGCGACTCTGGGCCACCATATCCTGTAATCTCGTCGTCTGTGATATTGTTGCCGCAAACTGCATTCTGGTATGCCTTGGCCAGGAACACCTTTGCTATTGAATCGTCAGGATGGTTAAGCAGGTGCAACGCATTGACAATCACCCTGACAGCTATTGATGCGTCGAGGCGGAAGGCCTCGTCGGACACTATGCTTACCGAAGGCTCGTGTTCGGCAAAGTATCCGGCGATGAGCGGTATGTACTTGTTGTTGCGCACTAAGATGGCTATCTCGTTCTGTGGTATGCCCATGGCCGTCAGTTGTCTCACTCTTTCGGCTATTCCTTCCAGGGTCTGTTGCTGGTATTCGGCAGTCGGCAGCAACTCTATGCTCACATAGCCCTCGGCGCGCCTGTGTTCGGGTATGCCCTGGCATACGTCGCTGTAAGCACTACGCAACTGTTCGGCTGCAGCGGTGTCTCCTTCGGCCTGCGCGGCATATTCCTTCTCGGCGGCGGCTGAGAAAAATGCGTTGTTGAACTCAATGATATTGCGCTCCGACCTGTAGTTGGTTCCAAGATTCCTGATGTCGAGCTGGCGGTCAGGGTGGGGGAACTCGTGTTCGATATCGTTGAGAAGCCGCCAGTCGCTGTCGCGCCATCTGTAGATGCTTTGCTTGACATCGCCCACAATAATATTGTTGGCTGCCTCGCGGCTCATGCAGTCGGCAAGCAGAACCTTGAAGTTTCGCCACTGTATGGTGCTCGTGTCCTGAAACTCGTCTATCATGATGAACTTCAGCAGGGCACCTATTTTTTCATAGATAAATGGCGAGTCGCTGTCGTTGATGAGCGACATCAGCAAATACTGTGTGTCACTTAGCAGGAACCTGTTGGATGTCTCATTCAGTTCGCGAACCTTCTGTTCTATGCTTCCAAGGAGGCGCAGCTGGCTCAGGTGGCGCAGCGTCAGCTCTGCCGACTTATACCTGCACCATTGCAAAGGCCTGTCGTCGACTGCCTTTTTCAGCAGGCCGATGAGCTTCTCTTCTGCCAGGGCACTGATTAACTTGCGATTGGGATGGGGCTTGCTGACCCATTTGTCGGGCTGCTCCATGCATTCGGTTATGCGCTTGCCCACAATCTTTTCGTCAAGCGTGCCTTTCTGAATCTTCAGGAAAAAACCGCATACGCCGCGGTCTTTGGACGCGAAGTCGTCGACAACAAGGCCGTTGTCAGAGATGATGTCGAAAAAAGTGTCGGCATAGCCTTTCATGCGTGCCGCAGCCGATGCCTTTTCTGCATACAACACCGACTTGTACTCATCGAACAAGGCGCCGTTGCCGATGGTACCAGCCAGCTGGCCTCTTGCTTCCTTATAGAATTCTCTGAAAATGGTAGTGCCAAAGGCCTTGATCGAACCTATTACATTCCAGCTCTTGTCTTCCGAAATGTTGTCGGTGATAAACCGCATTATCCATTGCAACAGTTCGTCGTGAGGCCCCAGGCCCTCGATAAGGGCGTCGACGGCCTGCTCTTCTATCTGCTTGTCGTTGAGCTCTATGCGCAGATTGGCCGTGAGGTCGAGCTCCCTTGAAAGGTTTCTGAGTATGCTCTGGAAGAAAGAGTCAATGGTCTCAATCCTAAATCCATTGTAGTTGTGGAGCAACAACCTCAGCGCCAGTCCCGCCTGCCGGCTGACAAAGGCAGGCGAGGCGTCGAGACCAGCGCAAATGGCTTCGGTATAAGAGCGTGAGTCGTCGAGTTGCTTCCATATCCCGTACAACTGGCTGAGTATTCTGGTTTTCATTTCTTCGGTGGCCTTGTTCGTGAATGTCACGGCAAGTATGGAGCGAAAGTCGTATGGGTTGTGTATAAGCAATTTGATATATTCTATTGCCAAGGTGAATGTCTTTCCACTTCCGGCACTGGCTTTATATACAATTAGGGGTTTGTTCATAATTATAAATATGTGTGAGGGTAGGGTGTTGCACGTGGATGTTCCATGTCATCTCAATGCGGTTTATTATTGCTGTTGAAACTACTGCAGACGCCATGCAAGTGTTCAGGCAATACTGCAATATTGTTGCAACAAGATATTGAAATACAGTAATTTATCAAAAGTCTTGCGCATAACGAAAAACTTTTGCATGGCCAATCAACCATATTGCAGGGCGCAGACCGCCGGCTTATTGCGTTTAGGGCTCTTTTTACTACCATCTTCTGAATAATTCGAATGAGAATTTGCTGCCAAACTCATTGAAACTGCCATTGAGGAAACTTGCAAACAGACCTATAGAGAAATATCTGTTGGTGAGTCCGTAGCCTATTTCCGTGTATGGGCGCGTGTGTTCTATCTGTAGGAAATTTGCATATATACGTTCTGTCTCAATGTATTTACCGATGAGGGGTATCCAAGTGACAAGCAGCAGTGGCGACTCGTAGGATACATTAGTGCGGAAGTAATACTTTGATGCATTATACCATTGGCTGTTGAGGAGCTGGAAATCGCCTGTCCAGTCATCGTCCCAGCCACCGGGGATGTAATTGTCGTGGAAGTTGGCGAAGTCAACAAAGTAGTCGGTCGACTTGTTGGTATAGAATCCGCCGCCGGCTCTTAGGTTGTATTTACGCAGGCTGTGCAACACCTTCTTGAACGAGGCGTCAAACTCCCAACGCTCGTATTTTATGTTTGATTGCAAGATATTGGTAAGTCCTCGCTCATAGTTTGCCGTGAACGTGGGCCCTTCCGGGTGGGGACGGAAAGTCAGCGTGACCATTGGCGCAAAGCTTCTGTATTCTGATGGCTTGCCCAATTGCTCCATCTCATGCCTGTTAACGGCAGAACGCCGGTGGTAGACGAAGCCCAAAGCCATCTCAAGATGCTTGGTAATCTGCATGCTACCCGACAGGCTCACCATCTCATCGTCGAAATAGTCGAGGTTGAGCGACGAGAAGTCGATTGTGTCGCGGTTTTCTTCCTGAATTATTTCCAGTACGCTCGAGTTGGTTATCCTGTTGCCGTTGGCCCATGTCAATTCCACCCATCCGTTGCGTTTCGCATCGAAGGTATAGCGGAGTGGGGCGTTGAAGTAAAACTTCTTAATCTTGAAATTGTATCCCAGCCTTGGCGTGAAGGTTATGTATCTGTCCGGCGCAAATATGTATCTGGCACCAATGTCCATCTTGTATGCAAGTCCGTGGCTGTGGCTATAGCTCAAGTATAGGGGGTTGAACAGGGGCGATAATGTCACCGATGCGTTATCGTTGCTTGCATCTTGGCCGCTCAGGATATAGTCGTCGACGATGTCCCATGTTTTTTTCAGCATCTTGTTCTTGCGCTTCACAACCGTTGCCTGGGCGGAGTCTTTAGCGATGTTTTCTTGGATGTGCTCTCGATAGATGGATTCCTCTATACGTTCCAACGGGTCGGGCCTAACGCTGTCTATTATGCTTTCTGCTTTTTTGTCGTCGATTGAGTCTATGTCTGGCACTTTGCATTCAAAATTTGCATAAAACCTTACCCTGAGCTCGTTGCCCATGAATTTGAACACGGCCTTTGAGTCACAACGTGTAGGCAGCAGGGCATAGGGGGTGTCGTCATCACCCATGTATGCATTTACCTCAAAGGTAACCATGTCGTATTCTCCGCTAAAGCGTGTGTGGATTATCTTGCCTGTATATCTGTCAATTATTGCAAAGCCTTTGACCAACTGTGTGTTGTTCAACTTCGGGGTAAAGTTGACGCAAGCCCTGCCTTCATCGCTAATGCTTATCCTGTATCTATAGAAAATCCTGTTGTTGTAATTGAACGGCGACAGCATGTATTTGTCAAACAGTGATATGCCATAGAGGTTGGGAATGATGAAGCGCATCATTACGTCCATTGCCTTCCTGTTGTGAGGAATGGTGCTTTTCAGCGTTTTTTGGTCGATGCGGTAATCGTCAATGGCCTTGAATGATATCCTACCGATGTTCTCACCGATGTAATTCCTGTTACCTCTTGCTATCGAATACATCGTGGGCACAAATATAAGGGTGGGGTTGCGTCTCACTGTCCTGAAGCTGTACTTGAGGTAAAAGTCGTCGGTGAAACCGCTGATGCTCGGCGCAAGGTTCCTTTTATATGAAAACAGCCTGTCCATCACCAACGAGTCTGCTGTGACTTTGGCAAAAATAAAACTGGGCATATATAGAAATATGCCCAGTAATATTATTCTTACAAACGGCTTATATTTCACGACTTCAAAAATAATAATAATTATTGAGGCCGCAAAATAATATAACTCTTTTTAGCCTAAATATTTCATCAATATTTTGGCATTGCCGCTATCACGCAATTTGGCTATGCTCTTTTCACGTATCTGGCGAACACGCTCACGTGTCAGACCCAGCTGGTCGCCAATCTCCTCGAGGCCCTTCTCATGGCAACCGATGCCAAAACACTCACGAATGATGGTTATCTCGCGATCTTTCAGAACCTTATTGAGTACAGAATTGAGCTCTTGTGCCATTGACTCGTGGTCTACATGCCTGTCGGTACGGCTGTCCTCGCCACTGGCCATTACGTCGAGCATGCAATTGTCTTCGCCGTCCTGGAATGGGGCGTCTATCGATACGTGGTGGCCGTCGGCCATCAGGCTTTGGCCAATCTTGTCCTCGTCAAGGTTTGTCGCGGCACTCAATTCTGATACAGAAGGATGGCGCTGGTTCTCTTGCTCGAACTTATTGATTTCGTGATTGATTTTGTTGAGAGACCCTACTTGGTTGAGCGGCAGGCGCACAATGCGGCTTTGCTCTGCAATAGCTTGCAGGATGCTCTGCCTTATCCACCACACTGCGTATGAAATGAATTTAAAGCCTCGTGTCTCGTCAAACTTCTGTGCGGCCTTAATTAACCCAATATTTCCCTCATCTATCAAGTCAGTGAGCGTAAGCCCCTGATGCTGATATTGTTTGGCAACAGATACAACAAATCGAAGATTGGCCGTCACCAGCTTGTCCTTGGCTCTTTCGCCTTCAATACCACCTTTGCGGATTTTTTGAGCCAACTCAATTTCCTCATCGATGGAAATCAGCGGGGCGCGGCCAATTTCTACCAGGTACTTATCCAAAGCTTCGCTTGAACGATTAGTAATGCTCTTTTGAATTTTTAATTGCCTCATATCTATTAATTAATGCCTAAATAGTCTGTAACTGTCTGATAATCAATCGCATATCATATATACTGCTCTTAAGCGGTGCAAAATTACAAAAAAAACAGATACGTTGCTCTCTTTTTGCAAATATTTAACGTTAAAAAAGACAAACGGCGTTTTTTCTCTTGCAAAATTTCCGCGATTCGGTAATAATTATTATTTTTGCTGGAAAAACGAAGAAACATGAAAAAGATAGCTTTATTTATAATATGTGCGTCCATGGTAGCTATTGGCATGGGGCAGACTATGCTGGGCAGGATTACTCGGACAACCGTATTTGAAACATTCAGGCCTGCAATAATTACATTGAACGATGGCAAGCTCCTCAAGCAAAATGAAGCGAATATCTTCCTTAAGAATAGTTCCTTGGTATATAAGCATGGGCGCTTGAATATGGAGGCTGACATGGATCAGGTGGAGTCTGTAAATTTTGGAGACTGCGAATATGTGCGTGTCGATTCTGTTTTAGCCCGCGTGGTTGATACTCTCAACAATGATAAACTTCTTTGTGTATCGCTGATAGATGTGGATGCATACCGCACACAATTGCTCAATAACAGGCAGATAACGAATCTTGAGCTTCGAGAATTTGTAAATGTGAACGGTTCGGACGCTTCGCCGGAGGTACAAAGCAATTATCCGTTGCGCAATACATTTTATTATGACATCGATGGCAAGATAATCAAGGTTCATGAGCGAAATCTCAAAAAGTATATTAACGACAAAAATAGGCGATTGTACAAAACCTTACTGCAGTCACCAGACTTCAGTTGGGAAGACCCCACATCGCTCATTAAGTTACTTAAACTAATCACAGCAACCGCCTGACATACAGATATTTATCATAATGCCGATTATCTGAAATTTAACACGGTTGTCGGAGAGGCGATGTTGAGAGGTCGTTTTCAGTATTGTCCATTGAGAAACTATTTTTGGTGCAAATTGCTATATATACTTTGCAAATTGCAAATTATTTGCTAACTTTGCAGTTAAGTAGTGAGATGTGTTTAAAATTAAAGTGATATGGAAGCTTTCTTTAGAACCCATGCCTATTTGATCGAGCATACCAATGCACCGGTACGTCGCATGCTGATGGATGAGATAGACTGGAATGACCGCATGATTGGCATTAAGGGAACTAGAGGTATTGGTAAGACGACTTTTCTTTTGCAGTATGCCAAAGAAAACTTTGATGTGAATGATAGGCGTTGTTTATATATAAATATGAATAACTTCTATTTTCAGGGTCGTGGCATATTTGATTTTGCAGGAGACTTCTATAAAAATGGAGGCCGTGTCTTGTTGATAGACCAGGTCTTCAAGGAGCCGAATTGGAGTAAACAGCTTCGTGATTGTTATGATAAATACGACAAGTTGAAGATTGTTTTTACCGGTTCAAGCGTCATGAGGCTAAAGGAGGAGAATCCGGAACTCAATGGCATTGTAAAAAGCTACAATTTGCGGGGATTTTCTTTCAGGGAGTTTTTGAACCTCCAGACAGGCAATAACTTCCGGCCTTATACTATGAAGGAAATTATAAACGACCACGAACATCTAATCAAGCACATCTTGCCCAAGGTGTCACCCAACAAATATTTCAAGGAATATATACACCATGGCTTCTACCCTTTCTTCCAAGAGCATCGCAATTATTCCGAGAATCTGCTGAAGACCATGAATATGGTGACTGAAGTTGACATCTTGTTCATAAAACAAATCGAGCTGAAATATTTAACAAAGATAAAGAAATTATTCTATCTACTGGCGGTTAACGGTTCTAAGGCCCCCAATATCAGCCAGTTGGCCCATGATATTAAGACAAGCAGGGCAACAGTAATGAATTACATCAAGTATCTGGCTGATGCAAGGTTGATAAATATGATTTATCCTATTGACCATAGTTTTCCCAAAAAGCCGACCAAGGTGATGATGCATAATTCGAATCTCATTTACGCAATATACCCGATAAAGGTTGAGACACAGGATGTTATGGAGACATTTTTGGTTAATTCCCTTTGGAAAGACCATTTGGTTAATCAAAGTGGCCGCGACAATTTCTATACGATAGACGGCGACATGAAATTCAGGGTGTGTGACGCCAACGATTTCAGCCGGATAAAACCGTCATCCGATACGATATATGCGAGATATAATACCGAAGTGGGTAAAGGTAACGAAATCCCCCTTTGGTTGTTTGGTTTCTTATATTAGACATAAAGGAACTTTTGTTTATTCATTAATATTTTATCTATTCAAAAAATGGCTAAAGAAAAAAAATTTATCACTTGTGATGGTAATGAGGCCGCTGCTCACGTGAGCTACATGTTCTCGGAAGTGGCTGCCATCTACCCTATCACTCCGTCATCTCCGATGGCAGAGCATGTTGATGAGTGGGCCGCCCGTGGTCGCAAGAACCTGTGGGGCCAGGAAGTCACCGTGCAGGAGATGCAGTCTGAGGCAGGAGCAGCAGGAGCCGTACACGGTTCACTGCAGGCCGGAGCCCTTACGACAACATTCACTGCATCGCAGGGACTTCTGCTCATGATTCCAAACATGTATAAGATTGCTGGTGAGCTGATTCCTTGTGTTTTTGATGTTTCAGCACGTACACTGGCATCTCATTCACTCTGCATCTTTGGCGACCATCAGGACGTCATGGCTTGCCGCCAGACAGGCTTTGCCATGCTTTGCGAGGGTTCTGTACAGGAGGTTATGGACCTTACCGCTGTTGCCCACTTGGCATCACTTAAGACATGCGTTCCGTTCGTAAACTTCTTCGACGGATTCCGCACATCGCACGAGTACCACAAGATTGAACTCATGGAGGAAGACGACATCCGTCCGCTTGTAGACGAAGCAGACATCAAGCGTTTCCGCGACCGTGCATTGTCTCCCGAGCGCCCTGTTACCCGTGGTACAGCAGAGAACCCCGAAACATTCTTCACTCACCGTGAGGCTTGCAATGAGTATTACGACAAAGTGCCTGAGGTCGTTGAGATGTACCTTGGCAAAATCAGCGAAATCACTGGTCGTGAGTACCACCTCTTCTCATACTATGGAGCAGAAGATGCAGACCGCATAATCATTCTTATGGGTAGTGCAACCGAGGCTGCACGTGAGGCCATTGACTATCTGAATGCAAACGGCCAGAAGGTCGGCATGGTATCAGTTCACTTGTACCGTCCGTTCTCTGTCAAGCACCTGCTTGCTGCAGTTCCCAAGACCGTTAAGCGCATAGCAGTGCTCGACCGCACAAAGGAGCCCGGCGCAGAGGGTGAGCCGCTGTACCTTGATGTAAAGAGCGCATTCTACGATGTTGAGAACAAGCCTCTCATTGTAGGTGGTCGTTATGGCCTTGGTTCAAGCGACACCACACCTGCCAAGATCATTTCCGTATTCAACAATCTGGCATTGCCAGAGCCCAAAAACCATTTCACTGTTGGTATCGTTGACGATGTTACATTCACATCGCTGCCACAGGTTGAAGAGATGGCATTGGGCGGAGAAGGCATGTTCGAGGCCAAGTTCTACGGACTGGGTGCTGACGGTACTGTTGGTGCAAACAAGAACTCCGTCAAGATTATCGGCGACAACACCAACAAGCACTGCCAGGCATACTTCTCTTACGACTCAAAGAAGTCTGGTGGTTTCACCTGCTCACACTTGCGCTTTGGTGACTCCCCCATACGTTCTACTTATCTGGTGAACACACCTAACTTCGTTGCATGCCACGTTCAGGCATATCTCCACATGTACGACGTTACCCGTGGTCTGCAGAAGAACGGCACATTCCTGTTGAATACAATCTTCGACGGTGAAGAGCTTGTGAACTTCATACCTAACAAGGTAAAGCGCTATTTCGCCCAGAACAACATCACGGTATATTACATCAATGCAACAAAGATTGCACAAGAGATTGGCCTTGGCAACCGTACCAACACAATCCTTCAGAGCGCATTCTTCCGCATCACCGGCGTTATACCTGTTGACCTGGCTGTAGAGCAGATGAAGAAGTTCATCGTTAAGTCATACGGCAAGAAAGGTCAGGACGTTGTAGACAAGAACTATGCCGCTGTCGACCGTGGTGGTGAATACAAGCAGCTTGCCATCGACCCGTCATGGGCAAATCTGGCTGACGATGCTGTCAAGGAAGACAATGCTCCCGCATTCGTTAAAGAGCTCGTTCGTCCTATCAACGCCCAGGCCGGTGACCTCCTCAAGGTTTCTGATTTCGTTAACCACGGCACAGCCGATGGTTCTTGGCAGGTAGGCACGGCTGCATACGAGAAGCGCGGTGTTGAAGCATTCGTTCCTGTATGGAATTCAGAGAACTGTATACAGTGCAACAAGTGTGCTTATGTTTGTCCTCATGCATCAATCCGTCCGTTCGTGCTTACTGACGAGGAGTTGAAAGGCTACACCTCTCCCACCCTTGAAATGAAGGCTCCTGCAGCAATGAAGGGCATGCACTTCGTGATAGGTGTTTCTGTAATGGACTGCCTCGGCTGCGGCAACTGCGCCGACGTATGTCCCGGCAACCCGAAGAAGGGTAAGGCTCTTACTATGGTTCCGTTTGCAGGAGACGAGAAGAGGGCTTCCGAGTGGGATTACCTTGTAAAGGATGTTACAAGCAAGCAAAACCTTGTCGACATCAAGAGCAATGTGAAGAACTCTCAGTTTGCAAAGCCTCTGTTTGAGTTCTCTGGTGCTTGTGCCGGTTGTGGTGAGACACCTTATGTGAAGCTCATCTCGCAGTTGTTCGGCGACCGTGAGATGATTGCCAACGCAACAGGTTGCTCATCTATCTATTCTGCGTCTATTCCTTCAACACCTTACTGCACAAACGAAGAGGGTCACGGCCCTGCCTTCAACAACTCGTTGTTCGAAGACTTCTGCGAGTTCGGTATGGGTATGGCTCTTGGAAACAAGAAGATGAGGGAGCGCATTGAGTTGCTGTTCAACGAAGCCATAGCCAAGGAAGGCACACCGGCCGAGTTCAAGGCAGCTGCCGAGGAGTGGATAGCCGGCAAGAATGACGCCGATGCATCTAAGGCTGCCGCTGCAAAGCTGAAGCCGCTTATCGCTGCCGGTGCCGAAGCCGGATGCGAGCTGTGCAAGGAGCTTAAGACTCTCGACCACTATCTGGTTAAGCGCAGCCAGTGGATTATCGGTGGTGACGGTGCTTCTTACGATATCGGTTACGGCGGACTTGACCACGTTATTGCAAGTGGTGAGGATGTTAACATCCTGGTGCTCGACACCGAGGTTTACTCTAACACCGGTGGCCAGGCATCCAAGGCTACTCCGCTCGGTGCCATCGCCCAGTTTGCTGCCCAGGGCAAGCGCATCCGCAAGAAGGATCTCGGCATGATAGCAACAACTTATGGTTACGTTTATGTTGCTCAGATTGCCATGGGAGCCGACCAGGCTCAGTGCCTCAAGGCCATACGTGAGGCCGAGGCTTATCCCGGACCGTCACTCATCATCGCCTACGCTCCTTGTATCAACCACGGTCTGAAGGCCAAGGGCGGCATGGGCAAGAGCCAGGCCGAAGAGGCAAAGGCTGTTGAGTGTGGCTACTGGCATCTGTGGCGTTACAATCCTACGCTTGCCGACGAGGGTAAGAATCCGTTCTCACTCGACTCAAAGGCACCGGATTGGAGCAAGTTCCACGACTTCCTCATGGGCGAGGTTCGCTACCTCTCTGTAAAGAAGGCATATCCTAAAGAGGCAGAAGAGCTCTTCGCCGAGGCAGAGCGCATGGCACAGCTCCGTTACAAGAGCTATGTGCGCCAGACTTTGATGGACTGGAGCAATGAAAACCAGCCTGAAGCATAACAAGGCATTGCCTGCATTATAACTTGAAGCCTCCTGCCCAAAAGGGCGGGAGGCTTTTGTTTGTTGCCCATCCTGTCGCGAGTCAGATTGCAGAGCGGGCAATCAAAGCAGCCCGGCGAGCACGTCCCAAACATACCCCATCAAAGCGATGGTCAGCTTGACGAGTATGTATATTACAACAACCATGAGCACAATAAGCACCACAGTGATGGCAGCCTTCTTGTTGACGGCACTTATCGTGGCCCTGTCACCATGTATAAAACCATCTATTAGTTTGAAATTCTGCATGTACGACCGTTTGAAAATATCCATCAGGTCGCCTATGCCCAATGGAATCATGCCTATGGCAAGGTCACATAGAGAATTATATATGATGGCAAGAGTAAGTGGCAGCGACTTTATTTTGAATATGCTGATATACAGATACGGCAATGTCAATAGTTGAGTAATAAAGTCGCCTACCCCTTCAAGCAACAGACCAATTACGGCATCGAGATAGTATCTGTCCATCCATTTGGCAATTTGCCCAATGCATCTGTACGTCCCCGATTCTTTTATGCCGGCATATTTTAAATGATTGTATTCTCCCATGTCTACTTGTTTGGCATTATTGAAAGCAACATTATTTCGCTGCAAATTTAGCATAAATATTTCCAAACCCTATTATCCGTGCCATATAATGTCGACCAAGGATATCATGTATAGTTAAAAACGTGGTTGATGTAATGGCAGATAGCTTACGGTTGGCAACCATTTCTGCCAATGGGCCGTGCCATGATGGTTTATCACGCTGCAACACCACATGTCGGCAAATAACAAATCATGCCGTTTTGCAGTGCAAAACGGCATGATAAATAAATGTAAATGGCTTCCGCCGATTGTCAATGCCACGCAAGTGCAGCACGAAATCCAGCCCGTGTTGCTCAGGCGCCAACACCATTGGCTGTCACTTATTTCCACGCTTCAGCATCTCCCTTGCGTACTTTGTCGGATAGCCTGGCCTTTGAGGACGCTCAGCCAATCCGGTGGCAGTGCGCAAGAACCTGCCCGACTTCTCGGGTTTAACCACCATGTCGTTGTACTTCACAATGATGTGCACTGCCAGTTGCTGCCATCGTGCGAGCATTTGCTGGGCTTTTTCGGTTGAGTATTTTTTAAGATAAGCTGCCGCTTCAGCCGGAGATTGCTTGTATAAGCTCTGGGCGTGACTTTCAACCGACTGCTGGGCTGCAAAGTATGAAGCATCGAGCGAGTCGCGCACGGCCTTCAAACTTGGGAACATCTGCTCATATCGCGGATATACCATGTTGCTAACCCAGTTCTGCATCCAGAACGCGTTGTCCTTAGAGAATGTCACAGCGTCGGCCCCGGGGGTATTGTAGCAGTTGGGAGCCTTGTCCACACAACAGTAAACAGGAGTAAAGGGAGCCATGTTGGCATCATCGTTGGCGAACCAAAGCACACCGCCAATCTCACGCGGCAGCCATGAGCGCATCTGGCTGACAAACACAAAGCCCGACTGTTGGGTTGATATGGGGCGCTCATTGAAGCATTTTTTGCCGTCCACCTCGTATTCGAGCGGGGTAAGCCGATATGGCATCTGCCATATTCCTCCGCCTATGTCACCATCCTTGTCGAGCGCGAAAGGCGTTCCCTCGTAGTGGTCGCGCATGGCGTTTTCCATGTCGGCCACAGTAAGTTTCTTGTTTGGGATAATCCACAAGGGCATGGGTTCTGCATCGGTTGCGATGCCCTCGGCGTATGGAACATACTTGTCCATGCCATTTCCAAACATGTTGAAGAAGCTCCAAACCCTGGCCTCGCACCAGCGGCGACCGCCAAAGTCGGGGGCTGCATAGGTCATGCAGAAATTAAAATCGGCGTCTTTCCCATCATACCAGCCTTTCTCGCGTGCAAACTTTACAACATTCTTTGAGAACATAACGTTCTTCTTGTCTTTCTGGTCGAATGTCCTAATCCGGCTTTGGTTGGCATGTGCGCAAATGGCATCGTCGGGTATGCGTATGGCTACCCAAACAACGCTTTTGCTTCCGGGGCCGCATCCCATCATCTCCATTATCCACGCCTCATTGGGATCGCATATAGTGAATGTCTCGCCCTCGCTGTTATAGCCGTATTCCTCGGCCAGTTCGGTCATTACAGATATGGCCTCCCTTGCCGTGCGCGAACGCTGCAAGCCTACGTAAATCAGCGAACCGTAATCCAAAATTCCGGTAGAGTCAACCATCTCGGGGCGACCTCCGAATGTGGTTTCTGCAATGGTGACCTGAAACTCGTTGATGTTGCCAATCACATTGTATGTCACAGGCGCCTCTGGTATCTGCCCGTGATACTCGTTGGTATCCCAGTCATATATGTCGCGCATCTCTCCTTTGGCGTGCTTGCCGGCAGGATAATGGCAAAGGTTCTGGAACATGCCGTAGTCATCGGCACTGTACGAACACATCACAGACCCGTCCGCGCTCGCTTTCTTACCTACTATCAGGTTTGTGCATGGCAGTGCATAAACAGCTACTGCAAGCATGCTTAAAACTAATGATATCTTCTTCATTGATTGTTTTGTTTATGTTAATTACAGGTTATGGTGAATCATCAAGTACCAGACGCAAAGTTTAATACACCAGTGCGTCTCTGACTACAGTCTTGTTGTTTCTGTTGTCGGTGACAACAAACGTCAATGTGCGCAAACGCCCAGTCTTTTTCACTGGAGTATCTGTCAGCGAACATACGTATCGGCTGCTCTTGTCGACATGCTCAAACAGAATGAACTCATTGTCGATGTAGCCTTTCACGGATTTCACTCCGCTTTCTCCGTCGGTTACGTTAAACTGCAGCCTGTCGTTGTTGCCCCAGCCATTGCGCCCAACCTTGACCACCGTAGGCGGGCGGTCGTCATAAGCAAGTCCGTAGGCAACCCCGAGCTCGCGTATGCGTGCGGTCACCCAGCCATTCTTGTAGGTGCCTCCGAAATACCGGCCGTCGCCGCTCCTGACATACAGCTTGCTTGGGTCTATGCCTCTCGCCTGCACGGCCAGCCCCAACTCAGCCCACGACGCAAGCGGGCAAGCACTGTCATAAAAAGAATACATAGACATGTTGGGGTCTTCCCTCTTTATCTCTATCGGACGGAGCATTATGTTGCCATCGAGTATCCCTTTAGGTATTACGAGCCAAACGCCAGGATATGAGTATGTTGAAATTTCATTATGTTTCATTTTCTTTCCGTTGGCTGGCTCTTTCTTGTGGCCCAACTGCGCCTTGACGCCGCTCACCACGAAGCTATAGACAGAGGTGTTGCCATAATAGTCGGTAAGAGAATACTCTACCGTATAGTCTCGCTCTTCGTTGAAATCGACTATGCCTCCGTTGCTGTCGGTAGTGATAAAAGGCAATGTATTGCCCGGTGTACGGAACGATTTCATATACCAAACTCCGTAGCGCAGGTAATGCTCATAGTCGCCCCAATAGTTTATGCGGCGGTTTGCAAATGGCGGTATACCGTCAACGCAACTCCTGAACACCTCCCTGCCGTCTACCCTCAGCACAGTTTCCCTCACTCCGTACCTGTTGTATGTGGCCTCCGTGTAATCGTTGGCCCATATTCCAAAGCCCACCTTGCCCCATGCAGTAAACCTTCGGGCCAGCTTGTGTGAACCGAAGCCAAACGAACGCTTGGCCGCCCCTCCCTCAAAGATGCCTTCGCCCGCCACGGGATACGCCATGAATGCATGGGCCATTGGTGCCATGCCGTCGGCCACGCAGTTGCCCAGAACGTCAAGCGGGTCACGCAGCCGGCCCGTGCGTGTGTCGTGCATCTCAAGATGCAGGTGTGGTGCTTCGCTTGCGCCCGTGTTTCCGCTCACTGCCACAAACTGGCCGCGGGCCACCGGACATACCAACGGCCCCAGGCGCACGTCGGCCACATAAGACTTATGCGCATACTGCCATTTGCGAAGCAACCTGGTAATTGCGGGGGTGAAAGATTTCAGATGGCAATACACACTGGTATTGCCATCTGGGTGGGTGATGTACAATGCATTTCCAAAACCTGACAGACCAACAGTTATCCTGCTGACATATCCGTCTGCCACAGCCATGAGCCGTTTGCCTTCCACCCCATCGGTCTTTACGTCGATGCCGCAATGGAAGTGGTTGAGCCGTGGTTCGCCGAAGTTGCCAGCCAGGGTGACGTCATAGTCTACAGGCGAAGCGTAGGTGACGCGTATCGCCAATAACAATCCTGCTATTGCGCTCAGCATGCCTTGAAGCTCATGTCGAGCCCTTTCACAGAGTGGGTCAATGCCCCTACCGACACAAAGTCGACGCCACACTCGGCATATTGGCGTATGGTGTCGAATGTTATGCCGCCGCTTGACTCTGTTTCATACTTACCGCCAATCATGTCGACGGCTTTCTTCGTGTCTTCAACAGTGAAGTTGTCGAGCATTATGCGGTCTACCCCACCGTGCGAAAGCACCCTTGAAAGCTCATCGAAGTTTCTCACTTCAATCTCTACTTTCAGGTCGAGCCCTTTCTCCTTCAGGTATTTGTGGCATCGGTCGATGGCGTTTTCAATGCCGCCTGCAAAGTCAACATGGTTGTCTTTGAGCAATATCATATCGAACAGGCCAATGCGGTGGTTGCATCCTCCGCCTATTTTCACGGCCTGCTTTTCAAGCATCCTCATGCCGGGAGTGGTCTTACGCGTATCGAGCACACGCGTGTGCGTGCCTTCCAGTTTCTCTACATACTTGTGGGTCATCGTGGCTATGCCGCTCATGCGCTGCATGATGTTGAGCATCAGGCGCTCGGTTTGCAACAATGAGCGCACCCTGCCGCTTACCACCATGGCCACGTCACCTTTGTGTACCGTAGAGCCGTCGCCCATGAGCACCTCGACCTTCATGTCGGGGTCGAACCGCCTGAACACCTCTTTTGCCACCTCTACACCGGCCAGTATGCCGTCTTCCTTGATAAGGAGCTTTGAACGGCCCATTGCCTCTTCGGGTATGCAACACAGTGTTGTATGGTCACCATCGCCAATGTCCTCGGCAAAGGCCAGGTCTATCAGCCTGTCTTCTAATTCGTTAACGCTTAGCATATTTCTATTCTTTATACTCTAAAACCCAATTGAGGGTGTTTTCTTGTCATTGATAAGCACCGCCAGATGGCCTTTTTCGTCATAAGTATATTCCGAAGCCAACCCTCAGGCCTATAGTGCTGTAGTCGCTGTGGTTTTTGAACGACTGGTTGTAGTAAATCTCCGGTTCGATGGTGACGGTGCGGCTGAGGAAGAAAGCATAGCCGAGCTGCACTCCCGGCAGGAAGTCGTCGTAAGAGTCGCCGGCGTGCATGTAGCTCATCGAGGCCCCGAGATACAGCCCGTTTTGCACTATATAGTACCTTGCACCTACTGCCGCGGTGAATGTCGATGGTATTTCATGCTTCTTGGAATATCCAATCTGTGCCGTTGCCATCCAGTTGTCTTCAAACATGTATCCGCCCTTTGCCTCTACGCCGAAGCTGCCTTTGTTCATACCGTTGTAACTCAGGTCAAGGCTTGACAGCGAAGCACCTATATATTTCTTGCCCGACTCAAACTGAGCCTTGCCGGCAAGTGACACCATCATGGCCATGAGCAATAGGAAAGTTTTCTTTCTCATAAGTTTATGCATTATTGGTTTGTTCACTATTTTATAGCCACCGGCCTGCCGTGACGTGACAAGCAGTTGCTGAAATGTATGCCGCAGACCCTCCGATTTTGGGTGATTCCGGCGTCGCTGTTGTCACTATTCGCCTAACTGTGCCGAATGATAGTGCAAAAATAACCATTTAATTTGAGAAATGAAAAAATAATCATAACTTTGCAACTAAATAATCATAATTATGCGACTTTTCAAACTAACAATGCCCTGCATCGCGGCGGTAGCGTTTCTGCTGACAGTGTGCCCGGCTACCGGTTCAACCATGAACTCGCGTTCACCCAAACATGAGGTCAGAGCCGTTTGGCTGACAACAATCGGAGGGCTCGACTGGCCGCACACCTACGCCCGCACGGCAGCGGCTGCCGCCTCGCAAAAGCGCGAATTATGCGAAATACTCGACCGTCTGAAAGAAGCCAATGTCAACACGGTGCTGTTTCAGACCCGAATCCGCGGCACCATGATCTATCCGTCGGCCATGGAACCGTGGGACGGATGCCTGTCGGGCCAACCCGGACTGTCGCCCGGATACGACGCTTTGCAGTTTGCCATAGACGAATGCCACAAGCGGGGCATGGAGCTCCATGCCTGGGTGGTTACCATACCCATAGGCAAGTGGAACGGGATGGGCTGCCAGAAAATCAGAAGGCGGCACCCCGGGCTTGTGCATAGGATTGGCGACGAGGGCTATCTTGACCCGGGCAAGCCGGCCACTGCCGAATACTTGGCACAGATATGCCGCGAGATTACGACAAACTATGATGTCGACGGCATACACCTCGACTACATACGCTACCCGGAAAACTGGAAACCGAGGCCAGAAGGCTACATCGGCCGCAGCAACATCACCCGCATTGTAAGACAGGTATACAACACAGTGAAAACCGAAAAGCCTTGGGTGAAGGTGAGTTGTTCGCCCATAGGCAAGTACAGCGACCTGGCACTATATGACAGCTATGGGTGGAATGCCTACGCGAAGGTGTATCAAGACGCACAAAGCTGGCTTCGCGAGGGCATCATGGACGCTCTCTTTCCTATGCTATATTTCCGGGGAAATCAGTTTTATCCCTTTGCACTCGACTGGAAAGAAAACAGCAACGGACGAATAATCTCCGCAGGGTTAGGCATTTACTTCCTTTCGGATAAAGAAAAAGATTGGGACATAGAAGTGATTAAGAGAGAGATGAACGTGCTCCGCAGCAATGGACTTGGGCACGCATATTTCCGCAGCAAGTTTTTCACCGACAACACGAAGGGGGTGTTCGACTTTGCCAAAGACGACATAGACCGCTACCCTGCCCTCGTGCCGCCGATGACATGGCTGTCGGACGCGCTCCCGAAAGGCCCCACCCGTCTGTCGGTAAAGAGAATGGCCGATTCCGACCGGCTCTCGTGGGGCGGGGCAAAAGACATGTCGACAGGGCCGTATCTCACCTATAACATATATGCGTCGGAGACTTACCCGGTAGACATTGCCGACGCCAGAAACATCCTGGCGGCAAACCTCAGAGACAGCAACGCCACGATTCCACTGGCAGCCGAAGGCGCATTTGTGAATTATGCTGTGACGGCAGTCGACCGCTTCGGCAACGAAAGCCTTCCGCTATGCACCAAGCCAAACGTGCCGGCCATGGTTCGGTCTACCTATCTGAGCAACGACGGCAATTGGTTGGCACTGCCCGACAAGAGCAACACGCTCGACGCAGAGTTTGTGGCAATAGAGACTCCACAGGGAGGACTTCTCTGTACACGCCCATACGACGGCCCAAAGGCCGACATTTCGTCGTTGCCTGAAGGTGTATATGTGCTTAAGTCACTTAATTCAAAAGGCATTACCCACCGCCTGGGTCACTTCATCATACGCAGGCAAAGGGGCATGACCACGGACAACAAGCTGACAAGCGGGCGTGAAGACTGCCGCTGGCCGCATTTCGGAGGAGACGGCAAGCCATCGGGGCTCTGACGGATGACAAAACTAAAGTGGGCACAGGCCTTTTTGCCCATTGGCATGACTCCACAATGTGGCCGGCCTTCATGCCAGGATATTGCAGAGGGCACGCCGGGCGGCAACGAAACCGTTGCCACAGAGCTGCCTGGGCAGGCAATCAACCACACCTTATGGCTAACGAAATGCCGGCACCATGGACATGACCCTATCGGTATTCAATGTCACTGTGGGGCTACGTTCGTGCCATTGTCATTATTACCCCGGCCTTTGCAAACGGCAATTCGGGCTGCGCTCTGGCATTGCTGCTGCCCGGTTGGGGCAAGGCCGGATAAACGCCTGGCGGTAATAATATTTGCATTGGAACATAATTGTGATGGCTTGCCTTTAGGTTGAGATTTAATTTAAGTATATATGCATAACATATTGTTATCAAGCTGTTTATAATGGAACACCATTTCTTGTAGAGATATCGGCCGTTTTGCGATGCCAAAAGGGTCGTTTCATATTGTCACGGAGCCTGTTTCGCAATCCTGAATGGCACATTCCGTAATACCGGGCACAAAAGTCGCCTATGGTGACAGGGCATGGTGGCAGTTTGCTGTTTTGCCTGAATATTAACCATTGATATAATAAAATGCTGTCGGCAGTTTTGCCATCTCGGCCATTTGAGTTACCTTTGTAACATGATATTTTATTTTTCAGGAACCGGCAACACCCGTTGGGCCGCACGGCAAATAGCCGAAATAACGGGCGAAAGACTGTTGTCAATAGCCGGCGAGGCTAATGGCGACTGCAGGTATGCACTTGCCGAAGGAGAGCGCATTGGCTTCTGCTTTCCCGTACACGGTTGGCAGCCACCGGCCATAGTGCGCAATTTTATTTCAAAGTGCAAGTTTGACAATGCCAAGGGGCACTTTTGCTTCGCGTTGTGTACGTGCGGCGACAATATAGGCCGCACGATGGAGATGCTGGCAACAGACTTGCATAAGGTTGGCATACAGGCTGACAGTGTGTTTTCGCTGGCCATGCCAAACACTTATGTGTGCCTGCCGTTTATGAACACCGACCGTCCCGACGTGGAACGGAAGAAAATAGCCGACGCCGGCAGGGCCATTGTGGAAATAGCCCAGGCAATAAAGGAGCGCCACAAGGGAGTGTGTTCGACAGTGAAAGGCCCTGTGCCATATCTGCTGTCAAATGTCATCGGGCGGTATTTCAACAGCAGGATGATAACCGACAGGCCTTTCCGGGTGGACAGCTCAGCCTGCATAAGGTGTGGACGCTGCGCCGCGGCCTGCCCTACAGGCAACATATCTGGTGGCGCCGGAAATCTGCCTGTATGGCATGACGACGGACACTGCACTTGCTGCATGGCCTGCTACCATCACTGCCCTGCCCACGCCATAAGCTACGGGCGCTCCACAAGGCACAAGGGACAATATTATTTTGGAAGGAAAAACTACAATGGAAACGCATGAGCGGTGTTCCGGCGGATTTCCATGGCGGCGACATTTTGGGCATTAAACGGCTCTGCCTTCAAGATATGTGGGCGCGCTTGCCATAAAAGCCGCCGACATCAATATTATGGTAAGATGTGTGGCAAACAGCAGGTTGAACGTCACTCATGCCTATATGGCAAAACAAGCTACATTCACAAGCAGCAGCGGATTGCCCTGCCATGAGGTTTAGCATTGCCTTGGGCTTCCCGACGACAGTCGGATGCCATGAGGCTGGGCTGATGGAGTGAATAAAACTGGACATCGGCCATGCTGCGCTGACAGATGTTGGCGAATGCACCAAGTGGATGGACCGCCCCCGGGGAAGCGCCCGTCGCTACGCGGCCGAACATGGGATTGGACAAGCCGGCGGGCGCCATGGCATGGCACATGCCTCGGAAAAAATAATAATCCGTTTGGGCAATATGGCAAAAGCCCAAACGGATTATTGATAAAGTATCAAAAACACAACTGTCTTTAAAGACACTGCGCCCCCTGTTACTTTTTCTTGCTCTTGTCGTTGAGCGTCGATTTATACCTCTTGTTCAGTCCGTTTATGACGTCGTTGGTGATGTCATGGCGCTTGTCGGCAAGCAGTATGTTGTCGCCGGCCTTCGAGATGATAAGGTCATACTTCTTGGTCTTGTTGTAGTCCTTCAGGAAGTTCTGCAATGAGTCGCGCAGCGCATTGTTGTACTTGGCAGTCTCAGCGTCGAGCTCGGCTCCGAGGCGGCTCTGCAACTCCTGCAGGTCTTGGTCCTGGCGCTGTATTGCAGCTTGCACACTGGCAGCCTGCTCCCTGCTGGCAAATCCGTTGTTCTGCAGCTTCTGCTGGAAATTGGCAGCGGCAGCCTGCAGCTGTTTTCCCTTCTGGGTGATAGTGTTACGGGCGTTGTTGCTCTTTTTCTGCAGCACGGCGGTGTACTCCTTGCAGAACTTGTATTGCGACATCAGCGAATCGACCTCGACATAGGCAATCCTCATGCCTGTTGTTGCCGCGGGTGAGTCCTGAACTGGCTTCTCGTCCATCTTGGGGCTGGAGTTGTTGCATGATGTCAGCATGAACGATGCAACTGCCAATGCCAACGAAATACGAATACTAATGTTTCTTTTCATCTTCTTTATATTTGTTCTTTTAAATTATCTTAACAATCACTGGGCTCCGCTGCAACAGCCTTACACTGGCGAATGCCATAGCTTTTCAGCATGAAGCACGCATATTTTACCATCATACGAAAGAAAAATGCTAATAGCAATTATTAACGTGCTAAATAACATATTTTCAAACATAATTCTGTAATTTTGCGGCTACAAAGATAATACAAATAAATCAATTTACAGGCATGAATGCCTCAAAAAAGAATTAACATGGATAAAAGAGACTTGAAACCAAGTTGCGTCTTCGAGCAATTTGCTCGGGTGTGCGAGATACCACGCCCCTCGAAGCGTGAAGAGAAGATGATTGAGTATCTGCGTAACTGGGGCTTAAGCCACAATCTTGAGACAAAGGTTGACAGCGTAGGCAATGTGCTCATAAAGAAACCCGCCACTCCGGGATATGAGGACAGGCAGACCGTGATACTGCAAAGCCACATGGACATGGTTTGCGACAAGCTGGTTGACAAAGAGTTTGACTTTGACAACGACTCCATACAGACTCACATTGAAGGCGAGTGGCTTACCGCCGACGGCACAACACTTGGCGCCGACGACGGTATCGGAGTGGCTATAGAATTGGCCATACTCGATTCTGACGACATAAAGCATGGGCCGTTGGAGTGTGTATTCACTCGCGACGAGGAAACCCAGCTCACCGGGGCAAGTGGCATGGAGGCTGGTTTCATGAACGGGGACATGCTGATAAACCTTGACAGTGAGGATGAAGGCCAAATATTCGTTTCGTGCGCAGGCGGACGTACAACAATAGCAACGTTTGATTTCAAAGCCGAGAAGGCACCGGCCGGCTATTTCTTCATCAAAGGATGGATAAAAGGGCTCAAGGGCGGACATTCGGGTGACGACATAGAGAAAAAGCGCGCCAATGCAATCAAGATTCTGGGCCGCTTCCTTTACAAGGAAATGCAGAGCCATGACATAAGGTTGGCTGCCTTCAATTCAGGCAAGATGCACAACGCCATCCCGCGCGACGGATCGTTCGTGATAGCTGTTCCCAACGACGCCAAGGAAAGCATACGCGCAGACTGGAACATCTTTGCGCACGACGTGCAAGAGGAATATCACGTGACGGACACCGACATGAAGTTTGGCATGGAAAGCACCGATGCCGCAGACGTAATGCCGCAGGACGTTTCGGGCAAGTTCATCAGGGCAATACAGGCCGTAGACAATGGTGTGTTTGCAATATGCCAGGACAAGGCGCTCAACGGAATGGTTGAGACATCAAGCAACATAGCCAGCATAATTACCGACAATGGGAGCATCAAGATTGTTGCCTCGCAGCGCAGCAATGTTATGAGCAACCTTGAAAACCAGTGCAATACCATCAAGGCCCTGTTTGAATTGGCTGGCGCAAAGGTGGAGCAGACTGACGGTTACCCTGCATGGAAGATGAACCCAGACAGCAAACTGACCGACATTGCCGTTGAGTCGTACAAGAAACTGTTTGGCAAGGAGCCCATCGTCCGCGGAATCCACGCAGGACTCGAGTGCGGCCTTTTCTCCGAAAGGTATCCCAATCTCGACATGGTGTCGTTTGGCCCGACATTGCGCGGAGTGCATACGCCGGATGAGAGACTGCACATACCCACGGTCGAGATGGTGTGGAACCACCTTCTTGACATTCTTGACAACATACCCACAAAATAGGAATATGAAAATAAGACACATTTTGTTGTCATCTGCAATGCTGTTGCTCGCTTCGTGCGGGCAACAGCATAAAGCCGAATCTGTTGTAGAAGACTTTATGGAAAACAACCTGAAAGATGCCTCAGCCCTGCAAATAGTTGAGTACAGTGATATTGACTCAACGAGGTATCTTAATGACTCTATAATAAATAAGCTGCGGAATACTGCCAAAAACTCGTCGATGTATGCCGGGCGCACAGAGTTTGCCCAGAGGAACAAAGACGAAAAGCTCATTATCATAAGGGTGAGATACAAGATTAACGGGCACGATTTCCATGACACCTTTTATTTAAATAAGGAGATGACCGGCGTCATAGCGCTGAAAAACAATTAATCTACCGTTGTTTGTAAAATTAATTAGAAAAAATTTGGTAGTGTGAAATAAAAGCAGTACCTTTGCATCGCATTTGAGAGAAGATGCCTAAAGAAAAGAAAATCTGAGGAAGTTTGGGTGAGTGGCTGAAACCAGCAGTTTGCTAAACTGCCGTGCGAGTTTATCGTACCGGGGGTTCGAATCCCCCAGCTTCCGCGGAATAAGGTATTGCGGTGGATTCATCTAATGGTTAGGATACAAGATTCTCAATCTTGGCATAGGGGTTCGATTCCCCTATCCACTACACGAAAGAGTTCATCGACTGAGCTCTTTTTCTTTTCTATATACAGATGTATGGTGGATTCATCTAATGGTTAGGATACAAGATTCTCAATCTTGGCATAGGGGTTCGATTCCCCTATCCACTACAAAGAAGGCCCGGAGTTTCTTCGGGCTTTTTTATTTCACTATGTCCATATATGCAGAACGAAACAATTTCAAGAACAAAACAACTATTAGGCGATGCGGCCATAAAGACATTGGAACACTGCCGTGTGGCTGTGTTCGGTGTAGGTGGTGTGGGCGGCTATGCCGTTGAGGTGCTTGCCCGTAGCGGTGTCGGCCAACTTGACTTGTTTGACAATGACCGCGTAAGCCTGTCAAACATAAACAGGCAAATCATAGCTTTGCATAGCACCGTTGGGAAACTAAAGGTTGATGTTGCCAAGGAGAGAGTTATGGACATAAACCCTGAATGCTCAGTTTTTGCCCATGCCGTATTTTATCTGCCTGACAACGCAGACAACTTTGACCTGACAAGATATGATTATGTGCTCGACTGCATAGACACGATAGCTGCCAAATTAGAGCTGGTGAAACGCTGTAAGTCGCAGGGCATACCTGTTATCAGTTCTATGGGCGCTGCAAACAAAATGGATCCTACCGCATTTTGCGTGACCGACATATTCAAGACAAAGATGGATCCGATAGCAAAGGTAATGCGAAAGAAACTGAAAGAGCTTGGCATAAGAAAACTGAAGGTTGTTTGTAGCTATGAGCAGCCAATAAAGATTGTATGTGACGATGGTGACAATCCGTCGAGGCATGTTCCGGCAAGCAATGCTTTCGTCCCTGCCACAGCCGGGTTGGTGATGGGCAGCGAGGCTGTCAAGGACCTGATTGGTTACAATACGAAATAAAGATTTGTGGAACAATCAATCACGAGCGCCATAGCAACTATGTAATGGCGCTCGTAATCAAAATGTCAAGGATGGCTGTTATGCAGCAGCAGTAATGGTTTATGTCCGCATAAAAGCTGTTGCTCAAAATATAAGAATAGAATGCCCGAGGAGAGAATCCTCGGGCATTCTATTCTTATACTCCCAAAATGTGGCAACAGTTTTTTATATTCTCTCAACCTGTTTCACCCCCTTTACAGTGCGCAACCTCTTTATTAGAGACTCTAGGCGCGAGGTGTCTTCAAGCATAACCACCAGGTTGCCCCTAAACAAGCCATCGTTGCTGTCGATGCTTATAGAGCGCAATGTCAGTCGTTCGTCTTTGCTTATTATGCTTGTAAGGTTGTTTACGATGCCTATGTCGTCATTTCCAATAACTCTGAGTGTGATTGAATACTTCGACGAACCTTTGCCGCTCCATCGGGCTTTGACAATACGGTAGCCGAAACGCTTTCTCAACTCTGCCGCATTAGGACAGTCGGTTCGGTGTATCTTTATTCCGCCGTTGACTGTGACGAACCCGAAGACGTCGTCACCATAAATCGGTTGACAGCAACGGGCAAGTTGATAGTCGATGCCCTTAAGGTTTCTGTCTATAACCAAAACATCGTCATTGGGCACAGACATCTCATTGGCAGCATTGAAATTGAATTCCTCCGCACTTCGGGCAGGCTGGTCCCCTGCCCCACTCTTTTCCTTTGACTGAAGCTCAACGTACTTGTCGATTACCTCATTGGTGTCCAATTCGCCATCTGCAATCTGCCTATAGAAATCGCTAACCTCTTTGAAGCCCATCTTTTTGATAAGCCGGGCCATGGTTGACTCATCGAATTCTATCTTGCGGTTCTTGAATTTCCTCTCTATGACTTCTTTCGCATACTGCCCTTCCTTCACCTGCGTTTCTTTCAAGGCCAGCCTTACCTTAGCCTTGGCGCGCGATGTCTTCACGATGTTGAGCCATGCCTGCTTGGGTTTCTGGGTGCTTGAGGTCAGTATCTCAACCTGGTCGCCACTGTGCAGTTCTTCGCGCAAGGTTACAATCTTGTTGTTTATCTTGGCCCCAGTGCAGCTACTGCCTATCTTTGAATGTATGTGGTAGGCAAAATCCAATACTGTTGCGCCTTTTGGAAACTTAAACAAATCTCCTTTTGGGGTGAAAACGAATACCTCGTCCTCATACAAATCCATTTTAAACTGGTCCATGACCTGCAGGTCATCGCTCGTTTCGAGGATGTTGCGTATGTTTGTAAGCCATTCATCGAGCCCGCTTTCACCTTTTATGCCCTTGTATCTCCAGTGTGCCGCCACTCCCCGCTCGGCTATCTCGTCCATCCTCTCGGTCCTTATTTGCACCTCAACCCATTTCTGTTCAGGCCCGAGCACCGTGATATGCAGGCTTTCATATCCATTTGACTTCGGCACAGACAACCAATCGCGCAAGCGCTTCGGATTCGGCTGATACATGTCAGTGACAATGGAATAAGCCTGCCAACACTGCATTTTCTCCTTGTCTTGCGGCGAATCGAGAATGATACGTATGGCAAACAAGTCGTATATGCCTTCAAAGGCACACTTCTGTTTCTTCATCTTTTGCCATATCGAATGAATGCTTTTTGTCCTGCCTTTCATGTGGAAGCGCAGTCCGGCATCCATAAGCCGTTTCTGTATCGGTTCGATGAACCTGCTGATATAGGCATCACGGGCCTGCTTGGTGGCATTCAGCTTGTCCTTTATCATGTAATAGGCATCGTGCTCCAAGTATTTCAACGACAGATCTTCAAGTTCGCTTTTCAGCTTATACAGGCCAAGCTTGTGGGCCAGTGGGGCGTAAAGATAGGCAGCCTCTTCAGACACCCTCATCTTGGCCTCTGTGTTCTCCGTGTCACGTATTTGCCTCATGAGGTTAACCCTGTCTGCTATCATGATTAGAATCACCCGCATGTCTTCGGCGAAAGACAGCAACAGGTTGCGGAAATTCTCACTCTCAATGACAGGATTCTTGGCATACAGGTCGGCTATCCTTTCCAGCCCGTGGAGTATGCGGGCCACGGAATCGCCGAACTGCTCACGCACTTCGTCTATTGAAACATAACCGTTAGACACGCTTGGGTGCAACAGTATCGCCAGCACGGCATCTCTTTTGAGCCCAATCTCGTCAACAACAATCATGGCTGTTTGGAAACCGAACAATACCGGGTTAAGCCCAAACACATCACGCTTGATGAGATTCTGCTTTACAGAATCAGCAAGGTGGCCACGTATCTTCTTCTCGTCATCGGGAAGAAGTGACGGCCCAATCTTTTCCTTCAGCGTGGAGTATAATAGCAAAGATGCTGCTTTTTCCTGATGTGTAAACTCAAATCTATCGGCCATAATTACTCTCTGTGTGTTAATATATCATTGCAAAGGTACAACTTTTATCTCATTATTTCAATTTTTCGGCGGAAAGTTAGTATATTTGTGACGAAATTACTTTAAATTCAATATATATGTTATCACAAGACGACTTGAAACAGATTGCCTCCAAGGGCATTTCAGAAGAGCAAATCAAGAATCAGCTTGATGAGTTTAAAACAGGCTTCCCATTTTTGAGATTAGAAGCAGCTGCCGGCATCGGCCATGGAATCATGGCTTTGACCGACGACGAATGCAAACAGTATGAGGCTGCATGGGAGAATTACAAGGAGCAAGGCAAGCAGATAGTGAAGTTTGTTCCTGCCTCGGGTGCCGCAAGCCGTATGTTCAAAGACTTGTTTGCTTTCCTTGACGCTGATTACGATGTTCCGACGACAGATTTTGAAAAGCATTTTTTCGACGGCTTGAAGCGGTTTGCTTTCTATGATGCGCTTGACAAGGCTTGCTTAAACAACGAAGGCAAGTCTGTCTGCGACTTGATAGCCGACGGCAACTATAAGGCGATTGTGGCCAACCTACTGGAGAGCAAGGGGCTGAACTATGGGCAGCTGCCTAAAGGATTGTTGCTTTTCCACAAATATGATGACGGTGTTCGCACTCCCATGGAAGAGCATCTGGTTGAGGGCGCCCTCTATGCTTCAAGCAAGGGTAAGTCTCGCATCCACTTTACAGTAAGCCACGAGCACCTGCATTTGTTCAAGTCGATGGTCGAGGCCAAGCTTGGATATTACAGTGAAAAATTCAACGTAGACTATGACATCTCGTTCTCTGAGCAAAAGCCCTCAACAGATACGATTGCCGCCAACCCAGACAACACCCCCTTCAGGACTGAAGACGGCAAGCTGTTGTTCCGCCCGGGAGGCCACGGCGCGCTCATCGAGAATCTTAACGAGATAGAGGCCGACATCGTATTCATAAAGAACATCGACAATGTAGTGCCCGACAGGCTCAAAGGCGACACAGTGCTATACAAGCAAGTGATTGCTGGCGTGCTCGTAACGATACAGGAAAAAGTGTTTGAATACCTCAACCTTCTTGAGACAGGAAATTACTCACACGAGCAGCTCGAGAGCATCATACGTTTCGTGCAGAACGACCTATGCTGCCGAAAGCAGGACATCAAGCACTTGGAGGATGCCGAACTGGTGATATACCTCAAAAACAAGCTGAACCGACCGATACGCGTTTGCGGTGTGGTCAAGAACGTGGGTGAACCCGGCGGAGGCCCGTTCCTTACATACAACCATGACGGCACTGTGAGCCTGCAGATACTTGAGAGCAGCCAGATAGACAAGTCTAACAAGGAGTATGTCGAGATGTTCACCAAAGGCACACACTTCAATCCCGTCGACTTGGTCTGCGCCGTAAAGGATTACAAGGGCAACGCGTTTGACCTGCCTAAATACGTAGACAAGGCCACTGGCTTCATCAGCAGCAAGAGCAAGAACGGCATAGAGCTCAAGGCCCTCGAACTGCCCGGATTGTGGAACGGGGCCATGAGTGACTGGAACACCGTTTTCGTAGAAGTTCCGCTGACAACGTTCAATCCTGTGAAGACTGTCAACGACCTGCTCCGCGAGCAACACCAGTAACAACCAACCTGAATAAAGCGAAGTGGCAAGCCCGGTTGTCGGGCTTGCCACTTCGCTTTTCCATTCTTAAAACTGGAAATAGATGAACGGTTGGATGGTGCTGCTCTTTATCTGGATAACTATATAGATGACAGCTGTTATAAGCAATGCGTCGACAACTATATTGCCCCGCTTCAGGCAATATATCATGCGCTCCTGCCACGAGTCTGGAATGAAGTGGGTCAGATAGCCCAAGGCGATCAGCATGAACACATATTTGTAGTTGACGACAACCTGCCAGAACAGTTCGGGGTGGAAGTCGGTGAATATTTGCTTCAGCATTACACCACTTGCCTCGAACGTTCCGTTTCTGAAAAATATCCACGTGAAGCATACGAAATGGAAAGTGATTATGCACGCCAATGCCTTGCGCAAGCCGTGTGAACGGTAATTCCTGTCGTGGTGAAGCACATCGGTGCGGAAATACTTATGAGCAGCCAGCGCCAAACCGTGCATGCCGCCCCAGGCCACGAAATTTAGGCTTGCGCCATGCCACAATCCGCCAAGAAGCATGGTAACCACCAGGTTTACATACGTGCGCAGCTTTCCCTTGCGGTTGCCTCCCATCGATATGTATATATAGTCGCGTATCCACGTAGAGAGCGAAATATGCCAGCGCCTCCAAAACTCCGATATGCTGCTGCTGACGTATGGTGCGTTGAAGTTCATTGGAAAATGGAATCCCAGAAGCAGCGCCAAACCAATGGCCATGTCGCTGTATCCGCTGAAGTCGCAATATATCTGCAGGGCATAGCCATACAACCCGAGCAGATTCTCTATCCCGCTGTACAATCCGGGATTGTCGAATATACGGTCAACAAAGTTGAGGCTGATGTAATCGCTTATCACTGCTTTCTTGAAGAGGCCTATGGAAATAAGGAACACGCCCTTGGCAAACATGTCGCTTGTAACGACCAACGGATGCCGTATCTGGGGGGCGAAGTCGCGCGCCCTGACTATGGGGCCGGCAACGAGTTGGGGGAAAAACGACACAAAGAACGCATAGTCAAGCAACGAGGGCAGAGGTTTGAGCTGTCCGCGATACACATCTATCGTATAGCTGAGGCTTTGAAACGTGAAGAAGCTTATGCCAACGGGCAGGAAGATGTCCCACGGCTGAAAGTTGAAGTCAACCATGCGGGCAATGAGACCTGCAAAGAAATTGGTGTACTTGAAATAGCCCAGCATGCCCAATCCGATGCAAAGGCTCAGCGCAACCAGCACCTTTGGCAACAGCCTGCGCTCGGGGTGGCGCTGCCTGTAGTTCCATATTCCGGCTGCAATGAAATAATCGCTCACGGTGACAATGGCCAGAAGCACAAAGTAAACACCGCTGCTCTTATAATAGAAGTAGTATGAAAAGGCCGTGACAAACAGCAATCGCAGAACTCGCTGCCTCTGCAGGAGCATGTAGACGAACGAAAAGCCCAGGAAGAGAAACAGGAAAAGGCCGCTGCTGAATATCAGAGGCTCGTCTGGATTGTATGCCAACAAATGTAAAATACTGTCAAGCATTGTTCTATTTAATGTTGTTTCGACGCTTATAGTTTTCAAATCCGGCCATGAATGATTCAAAGATGTAGTTGGCCACATGCTTCCCACCGGCAAAGCTCAGGTGGGTGTAGTCTTTGTTGGCCCATCCTTTGTCCACCATGGCTTTCATGCTCTCGCGCCCTCCCATGGCCTCGAACAGGTTGAAATAAGCCACACGGCACTCCGAGGCCATCAGCTGTTGGTAAGCGGCGAGCGACTCAACCCCGTTCATGGTACGTATGCCGGCAGCCGTGCGCTGGTCACGGTCGGGCACGCTCACTATGAGTATCGATGCCTCTGGGAATGCCTTGCGCAGGTTGTCGACAGCCTTCTGCATACGCTTTGTGTATGCCTTGTAATTGGCAATCTGGCTTTTTTCATTCAGCACGTTGAGTCCGAAATGCAGCACGATAAGGTCGTATGGGCGAAGCCTGGCAAAATCTCGCAATGTTTGCTGCGGTATGCTTGCCAGCGTATATCCTGCCGACCCCCTCATGCTGAAATTGTCGAGCACCACCCCTCCGGCCGATTCGAGCGCCATGCCGTAGACATAGGTGTCGCGGCCAACGCCGGTGAAGCTGTATGATATGCTGTTGGTGGTGTCGGCCATGGTAAGCATCTGTACCGACGGCGACGACTTCACGTTGTACGTGTGCCGCCTGCCGTTGCCCGTCTGTGCCGTCACTGTAAGCGTCGTGTCGGTACGCAAGAAGAGGCGGGCCACTTGCCACGAAGCCGAGTGCGGCTTGTATGTCGTGCCTTTAGTTGTGACAAAAGCCCCTTCAGACGGTATGAAGTATCGCTGGTTTATGCCCTCCACCTTGTGTGAGTATGGTTTCTTTACCACCTCATACTCTGCAAAGCCTCCGAAATTTTGTGTTATCGTGCGCCGAAAACCGTTTATTTTGCTTCCGCAGTCAACCCACCCAACTCCGTTTCCGCCAAACGCCTGTTGCAGTTTTTCGCGCAAGTCGCACGTAAGTATGTCGCCCTCGATGAACGAATCGCCAAAGTAGGCAATACGCACCGGGCGCCCAGCCGCCCCCGCACCGGCAAGCATGTGGTAAAAATGATCCATTCCACCGGCCTCGCCTGCAGAATAGTCGGCAATCATGGTAACACCATCAGGGTGCACCTCCTCTACCCTTGCTGCCGTACTGTCACTGTCGGCAACGGCAACGGGCGCAGGTGGAGCTGGTGGCGCAACTACTTCGGCTGTGGCGCCGTCGGTTCCATAAGGTTCGGGCAGCACGTCGCTCAGTATGTTGACGTGGCGCAATTCAATGTCATTGACATATAATGTGGGCAACATGTGCATGGCCAGCAGTATTGCCACAACAAGGCCGGTCAGCACAAATGCCCGGGAGCATTGGTTCATGATTTGATGTTTATGAGGAAACCGTCCAAGACTTCTATGCCCTTGTTGGTACAGATGCCGCGCAGAGAGATAAATATAAGGTTGTAGAATATTTCTTCCATAGAGTACATGTTATAGAGTTGCGACATCATTATATATCGTTCTTGCGCGCTTAGTATATATATAATAAGGTCGTAATTGACGTCTTCACGAAAATATCCCTCACCAATGCCCCGGTGGAGGAATTCGCGGAATTGCTTTTGCGACTTTTTCTTGTCTTCCTCGAAATACCTCATTATCCTGGGATATTTCATCAGGTCGGAATAGAATACAGGGTTGGTAAACTTGAATTGCTCTATTGTGAGCCTGAAAGAGTGAAGTACGATATCCATAACGTTGTCGGCCCCTTCGGCAAATTCGCGCAGTGCTTCCTGCTGGGCACTCTTGCGCTTCTTGACGCCTTCAAACAGCAAGTCTTCCTTGTTCTCGCATATCTCGTAGATGGTGCGCTTCGAAATCGACAGCGAATTTGCAATGTCATCCATCTTCACCGCCTTGATTCCTTTCTCTGCAAACAGGGCCATCGCAGCAGACAGTATTTTCTCCTTGAGCGATTCTTTATATGTTGTTATATTTTTATTTTCAACCATAATCGATAATTTAATTTGCAAAGTTACTAAAATAATAAAAAAAGCCGATAGTTTTCAATTAGTTTTTCTTACCTTTGCATAGAAGTTAATATGCATCAAGCACCATTCTGCATGCTCACCGGGCCAGCCCGGATGGGAATCGCGGCCGAGCGTTTTCTTTACAGAAACGGGGGCGCGGCATGCCGGGCAAGGGCCCAGTGGCCCATACGGCCCATACGGGCATGCCGGACAGGCCGTTTGGACATCCCGTACAGGGCGTTTCGGGGCGGCAAATGGCGCATGTTGCAACATGTTGAACCATAGTTTGTTACATACAAATGGCAGGACAGGTAATTTTAACGTACGAAACGGGGCTGCTCAGCCAGCCATGCAACAACATAAAAACGAATTAAGGAGTAACTATCATGGTGAAAATTTCAAAGGAGGCCGCATTGCAGTATCATGCCAATGGCAGGCCGGGAAAAATCGAGGTCAAACCCACAAAACCCTATCGGACGCAGACAGACTTGAGCTTGGCGTATTCTCCGGGCGTGGCATATCCGTGCCTGGAAATACAGCAGAACAATGAAGATGCCTACAAATATACCGACAAGGGCAACCTTGTGGCCGTGATAAGCAACGGCACCGCCGTGTTGGGCCTCGGCGACATAGGGGCCATAAGCGGAAAGCCTGTGATGGAGGGCAAGGGCCTGCTGTTCAAGATATATGGCGGCATCGACGTGTTCGACATAGAGGTGGCCGAGAAAGACCCGGAGAAATTCTGCGAGGCCGTAGAGCGCATAGCGCCCACTTTCGGAGGCATCAACCTTGAAGACATCAAGGCACCCGAATGCTTTTACATTGAGGAACGGCTGAAGAAGAGCCTTGACATACCTGTGATGCACGACGACCAGCACGGCACGGCCATAATATCTGCCGCAGGCCTGAGGAATGCCCTTGAAGTGAACGGCAAAGACATCAAGGACGTCAAGATTGTGGTCAACGGAGCCGGCGCGGCTGCCATATCGTGCACCAAGCTGTACATGGCGCTCGGCGCACGCCGCGAAAACATAGTGATGCTCGACTCAAAGGGAGTGATAACCAGCGACAGGGCTAACCTCACAGAGCAGAAAAAGATGTTTGCCACAGACCGGCGCGACATCCACACTCTCGAAGAAGCCATCAAGGGAGCCGACGTTTTTGTCGGGCTGTCGAAAGGCAACGTGCTCACGCAAGACATGATAAGGTCGATGGCCGACCAGCCCATCGTGTTCGCGCTGGCCAACCCTGTGCCGGAGATTAGCTACGAAGAGGCTATGGAGAGCAGGCCCGACGTGCTCATGGCCACGGGCCGCTCTGACTATCCAAACCAAATAAACAATGTGATTGGGTTCCCTTACATATTCCGCGGAGCGCTCGACGTGCATGCATCGGCCATCAACGAGGAAATGAAGATGGCCGCCGTCAACGCCATTGCCGACCTGGCCAAGCAGCCGGTGCCCGACGTGGTGAACGACGTTTATCACGTCAACAACCTCACTTTCGGCCCGTCGTACTTCATACCGAAGCCCGTCGACCCGAGGCTCATCACCGAAGTGTCGGCGGCTGTGGCAAAGGCCGCCATGGACAGCGGAGTGGCTCGCACGTCGATAACCGACTGGGCTGCCTACAAGAACCAGCTCAGGGAGATGCTCGGACAGGAGACAAAGCTCACGCAAAAGCTCTATGACACCGCGCGCAACAACCCTCAGAGGGTGGTTTTTGCAGAGGGCATTCATCCCACCATGCTAAAGGCTGCGGTGCAGGCCAAGGCCGAAGGTATATGCCAGCCCATAATCCTGGGCAACGATGAGCGCATTGCCAAATTGGCAAAGGAACTCGACCTGAACCTCGACGGCATAGAAATTGTCAACCTAAGGCACGACAACCAGGCCGAACGGCGCGAGCGCTACGCAAGGATTCTGGCCGAGAAACGCCAGCGCCAGGGCTATACTATCGAAGAAGCCAACGACAAGATGTTTGAACGCAACTATTTCGGCATGATGATGGTGGAGACCGGCGAGGCCGATGCGTTCATCACAGGCCTCTATACAAAATACTCGAACACCATAAAGGTGGCCAAGGAGGTCATAGGCATACGCAAGGAGTACAAGCACTTTGGCACGATGCATATCCTGAACTCCAAGAAGGGCACGTTCTACATTGCCGACACGCTCATCAACCGCCACCCCGACAAGGAGGTGCTCGTCGACATAGCAAAGCTCAGCGCCATGACAGTGAGGTTCTTCAACGACACACCCGTGATGGCAATGTTGAGCTACAGCAACTTCGGAACCGACGAGGCCGGAAGCCCGCTGCAGGTTCACCAGGCTGTTGAAGAGTTGCACAGGCAATGCCCCGACCTCGCTGTCGACGGTGAGATGCAAGTAAACTTTGCCCTCAACAAAGACTTGCGCGACAGCAAGTACCCCTTCTCGCGGCTCAAGGGCCTCGACGTCAACACGCTCGTGTTCCCCAATCTGAGCAGCGCCAACAGTGCCTACAAACTGCTGCAGACGCTCGACCCTGACACAGAAATAATAGGCCCGATACAGATGGGGCTCAACAAGCCTATACATTTCACCGATTTCGAATGCAGCGTACGCGACATTGTAAACATCACAGCCGTGGCAGTGATAGACGCGTATGTAGACAAGCTGAAAAACAAATGCTGCATGGACTGATGCCGGCATAGCCACATCGCAGCCAAATAAATCCAGCCGCTCACTAAGACTGACACTCCGTCAGGCTGTTGTGAGCGGCTTATTTATGTTTTCAATCGTGCAAAAGAACTGTGGGCACGATTGTTGTTTACGCCCACATTTTACAGTACAATTTTGTCATTTTTCCTCAAATTAATCATAAATTAATGGCAAAAAGATAATATTTTCGCAAATATTTTGATAAAACGCTTGCAATTTCAAGAAAATGCTTTATCTTTGCAAGCGATTTTCGGATACACAAACACAATTAGAACAACCAACTAATAAAACAGAAGATTATGAATGCAGCACAAGTCGTAGAGAATCTTAAATGCAGATTCCCCAATGAGCCTGAATACATCCAGGCCGTAAGCCAGGTACTCCCGACCATAGAAGAGGAGTACAACAAACACCCTGAATTTGAGAAAGCCAACCTCATCGAACGACTTTGCATTCCTGACAGAGTTATCGAGTTCCGCGTTACATGGGTTGACGACAAAGGCCAAGTGCAGACCAACATGGGCTACCGCATCCAGCACAACAACGTGATAGGCCCTTACAAAGGCGGCATTCGCTTCCACAAGTCAGTAAACCTGGGCATATTGAAATTCCTTGCCTTCGAGCAGACTTTCAAGAACTCGCTTACAACATTGCCAATGGGAGGCGCAAAGGGCGGCTCCGACTTCTCTCCGCGTGGCAAGAGCGATGCAGAGGTGATGAGGTTCTGCCAGGCATTCATGAACGAATTGTACAGGCACATAGGCCCGGACATCGACGTGCCGGCCGGCGACATAGGCGTTGGCGGACGCGAAATAGGCTATCTTTTCGGGCAATACAAAAAGCTTACCCACGAGTGGAGCGGTGTGCTGACAGGCAAGGGTCGCGAGTTTGGCGGTTCGCTCATCCGCCCGGAGGCAACAGGCTACGGCACTGTTTATTTCTTGCTGTCAATGCTCAGCACCAGAAACATCGAGCTGGCCGGCAAGAGCGTGCTCATCTCCGGGTCGGGCAACGTTGCACAGTATGCTGCAGAAAAGTGCATACAGCTCGGCGCCAAGGTTCTCACCCTGTCAGACTCTGACGGCTATATCTACGACCCGGATGGAATAGACCGCGAAAAGCTTGACTATGTCATGGAGCTCAAGAATATAGAGCGCGGGCGTATCAAGGAATATGCCGATGAATATCCCAACGCCGTTTATCACGCCGGCGAAAGGCCTTGGGGCGAAAAGGCAGACATTGCGCTGCCATGCGCCACACAGAACGAAATCAACGGCGACGAGGCTCAGACGCTTGTGGCAAACGGTGTAATAGCTGTTGCCGAGGGCGCCAACATGCCTTCGACTCCCGAAGCCATCGAGGCATTCCAGAGTGCCAAGATTCTCTATGCACCGGGCAAGGCTTCAAACGCCGGCGGCGTGTCGGTGTCGGGCCTCGAGATGAGCCAGAACTCGGAAAGGCTCAGCTGGACAGCCGAAGACGTTGACAACCGACTGAAAGTCATAATGAAGGACATTCACGACAACTGCGTGAAATACGGAACCGAAAGCGATGGCTACATCAACTACGAGAAGGGAGCAAACGTTGCCGGATTCATGAAGGTGGCCAAGGCCATGATGGCCCAGGGCATCGTATGATGAGACCACTACAAGACAACACAAAAGCTTGACATTTCCAAGAAACGGGGGCGCACCTGCAAGGGGGCGCCCCCATTGTTTTTTCACGGCCCCCGATGCCTGCACCCAGGGGACACCGGCACCATCACCGCCCAAGCCAGCCTGTCAGCGGCCGCAACCGAATAATGCGTCGTAAGCCAGCAAAATTGGTTGCTGTTGCCCAAAAGCCTGCGATAAATGCTCACAGAAGCCCCTCCCATTTGGCCATCTCGGAAAATTATATTAATTTTGCGCTAAATTTACAGACAGTGTTGTTTTTACAGTAAAATAATAAGGCAAAGAGATTATGATCACAGTCACAAACTTGGCTATTCAATTTGGGAAGAAAGTACTTTACAAGGATGTGAACATCAAGTTCACCAATGGAAACATATATGGCGTCATCGGTGCGAATGGCGCGGGCAAGTCGACATTGCTGCGGGCCATCAGCGGCGAACTCGAACCCAACAAAGGCTCGGTGGAACTCGGGCCGGGCGAGCGCATGTCGGTATTGGAGCAGGACCACTTCAAATACGACGGCTACAGCGTGCGCGACACCGTCCTCATGGGCCATGCGCCTCTGTGGGAGAACATGAAGGAGCGCGAAGCTCTCTATATGAAGCCAGACTTCAGCGAGGAGGATGGCATCAGGGTAGCCGAACTTGAGGATAAGTTTGCACAAATGGACGGTTGGAACGCCGAGAGCGACGCCGACCAGTTGCTTACAAACCTGGGCATCAAAGACGACCTGCACGACAAGATGATGAGCGACCTGTCAAACAACGAGAAGGTGCGTGTCATGCTGGCCAAGGCTTTGTTCGGCCACCCCGACAACCTTTTGCTCGACGAGCCTACCAACGACCTCGACCTGGACACGGTGATGTGGCTTGAGGAATATTTGAGCAACATTGAGCAGACCGTACTGGTGGTGAGCCACGACCGCCACTTCCTCGATGCCGTGAGCACCCAGACCGTAGACATAGACTTCGGCAAGGTAACAGTGTTTGCCGGCAACTATTCGTTCTGGTATGAAAGTTCGCAGCTGGCCCTGCGGCAAGCCCAGAACCAAAGGCAAAAGGCAGAAGAGAAACGCAAGGAACTCGAAGAGTTCATCCGCCGTTTCTCTGCCAATGTGGCAAAGAGCAAGCAGACGACAAGCCGCAAGAAGATGCTTGAAAAGCTTAATGTTGAAGAAATACGCCCCTCATCAAGGAAGTATCCAGGCATAATATTCCAAATGGAGCGCGAACCTGGCACACAGATTCTCGAAGTCAACGACCTCAAGGCTGTAGACACTGACGGCACCGTTCTGTTTGACCACGTTAATTTCACAATTGAAAAAGGGCAAAAAACGGTATTCCTCAGCCGCACGCCAAAGGCCATGACGGCCTTGTTCGAGATTATCAACGGCAACCGCAAGGCAGATGCCGGAGATTTCAAGTGGGGCGTAACGATAACAACAGCATATCTGCCACTCGACAACTCGGAGTTTTTCGACAGCGACCTTAACCTCGTCGACTGGCTCAGCCAGTTTGGCAAAGGCAACGAGGTGCAGATGAAGAGCTTCCTGGGCAGGATGTTGTTCAAAGACGAGGATGTGCTCAAGAAGGTTAACGTGCTGAGCGGCGGCGAGAAAATGCGTTGTATGATAGCAAGGATGCAGCTGAAAAACGCCAACTGCCTGATACTTGACACACCGACAAACCACCTTGACTTGGAGAGCATACAGGCATTCAACAACAATCTCATAAACTTCAAAGGCAACATTCTGTTTGCCAGCCACGACCACGAGTTCATACAGACTGTGGCCGACCGTATCATAGAGCTCACTCCAAACGGCACTATAGACAAACTGATGGAATACGACCAGTATATATACGATGAGAGCATAAAGGAGTTGAAGGCCAAGATGTACGGCAACAATTAGGCATGGTTTTTGCAGTACTGCTTTGTAATACAACAAAAGACAGACAACTATTATGGAAGAGAAGGAAAAGGAAATAGAAATAGAGAACGGCGACGAGAAGGTCTGCGAAGAGCAGGCCGGCGTTAACGGCGACGAGACTGCAGCAAGCCAGACGGAAAATGAAACCACTGCCGATGAAAAAGAAGCAGAGAAGAGTCCGCTTGATGTTGCCAATGAGCAGATTGCCGAACTTAAAGACAAGTATTTGCGCTCTGTTGCCGAATTTGACAATTACCGCAAACGCACATTGAAAGAAAAGGCTGAGCTGATATTGAACGGTGGCGAAAAAGCCATATCTGCCATTCTGCCAGTCCTCGATGACATGGAACGTGCCATTGCAAACGGAGAAAAAACAGAAGACCCAAAGGTTCTCAGGGAAGGCATGGAATTGATTTATGCAAAATTCCAAAAGGTTCTCGAGGGCTTGGGAGTGAAGAAGATTGACACGGAAGATGCAGATTTCGACACTGATGTGCATGAAGCTGTCGCCATGGTTCCTGGCATGGGCGATGACAAGAAAGGCAAGGTGCTCGACTGCATTCAGACAGGATATATGTTAAATGAAAAGGTAATACGCCACGCCAAGGTGGCCGTAGGACAGTAACCATCAACGACTCTGGCAAAGCAAATGGCAAAGAGAGACTATTATGAAGTGCTGGGCGTAGGCAAAGACGCATCTGAGGATGAAATAAAAAAAGCCTACAGGAAAATAGCAATAAAATATCATCCCGACCGAAACCCAGGCAACAAAGAGGCTGAAGAAAAGTTCAAGGAGGCTGCCGAGGCGTACGACGTTCTCCATGACCCGCAAAAGCGCCAGCAATATGACCAGTTCGGATTCAATGGACCGGCAGGCGGAGGCTTTGGTGGATTCAATGGCGGCAGCATGAACATGGACGATATCTTCTCTATGTTTGGCGACATATTCGGAGGACGTGCCGGATTTGGCGGCTTTGGTGGCGGACAGCGCCGCCCACAGCAGTATCGCGGTAGTGACCTCAGGCTTAAGGTTAGGTTGTCGCTGAACGATGTCGCCAACGGTGTGACAAAGAAATTCAAAGTCCGTAAAGACGTAGTCTGCTCACATTGCCATGGAAGCGGTGCTGAGAGCGGTAGCGCTGCCGAGACCTGCCCCACCTGTCATGGGTCGGGAGTGGTAATGCATACTACGCAAAGCTTTTTCGGAATGGTGCAGACGCAAGGCGTATGCCCGACCTGCGATGGCGAGGGAAAGGTAATAAAGAACAAGTGCCACAACTGTGGTGGCAGCGGTATTGTCAAAGGAGAAGAAGTTGTTGAAATCAACATCCCTGCCGGTGTGGCCGAGGGAATGGTTGTCAACATTCCTGGAAAGGGCAACGCCGGTAAGCACAACGGGATTAACGGCGATATTCAAGTTTATATCGAAGAAGAACCGAACGACACATTCGTGCGCGATGGTAACAATCTGATATACAATCTTTTGCTTGATTTCCCTACAGCAGCACTTGGCGGTGAGGTCGAGATACCAACCATTGAAGGTACCAAGTTGAAGGTTAAGATTGAGAATGGAACGCAACCCGGTAAGACACTGCGACTTAAGGGAAAGGGACTGCCGGCCGTGCAAGGCTACGGACGCGGCATTGGCGATTTGGTCGTCAACATCAGTGTATATGTGCCGAAGACGCTGTCCAAGGATGAGAAAGAGGCCTTGTTGAAGTTGCGTAATAGCGACAACTTTAAGGGAGATTCTGAAACCAAGCAATCAATCTTCCAGCGATTTAAGAATTATTTCAATTAAATATCAACGATGGGGTGCTGATATCGAGGCACCCCATTTATTTTAGCAGACCTATGACTTATAAAGAAACGACAGAGTACTTGTTTAACCAGATGCCCATGTTTGAGAGGCAGGGCGCGTCAGGATACAAGGAAGGATTGTATAACACATTGATGCTGGATGCCCATTTCAACCATCCCCACAGACATTACAAGACAATCCATGTTGCAGGAACAAACGGCAAAGGGTCGTGTTCACATACAATGGCTGCATTTTTTCAAGCCTGTGGATACAAGGTAGGACTATATACTTCCCCACACTTGAAAGACTTCCGCGAACGTATAAGGATTAACGGCATGCCAATTAGTGAAGAGTATGTTGTTAAGTTCGTAGAAGACGAGCGCAACTTTTTTGAACCTCTACACCCATCCTTCTTTGAAGTTACGACTGCTATGGCGTTCAAGTATTTCCGTGATGAGCATGTTGACGTTGCAATAATAGAAGTAGGGCTCGGCGGTAGACTTGATTGCACGAATATAATAACGCCTGAATTGTCGATAATAACCAACATCAGCTTTGACCATACCCAGTTTCTTGGCAATACACTCGCGCAAATTGCACGTGAAAAAGCCGGCATTATAAAAGATGGGGTACCAGTTGTAGTCGGTGAATATAACGCAGAGACTCGTCCTGTTTTCGAAGAAGTTGCCAAGAGCCACGTCTCTGCAATCATCTTTGCAGCAGACGAACAAGAGGTCGTGGCAGCCCAACCACTTAACAACGGTGGCATGATGTATAAAACAAAGCATTTGGGCGAATTGGTCGGCGACTTGAGCGGACTATATCAAATTAAAAATGCGAACACTGTATTAACGGCCATCCGCGTATTGAGCGAATCAGGTCAATATCCACAACTTGATGCCAATACAAATCCGAACATGATTGTGGCGCATGCAAGGGAGGCATTTAAGCAAGTTGCAGCATCGACAGGACTGATGGGAAGGTGGCAAACCATAAGCACCAACCCGCTTGTGATATGCGACACCGGGCATAATGTAGGAGGCTGGAAATATCTGAGCGAACAGCTCAAACGTGTGGACTGCCGTTCCAAGCGGATAGTTTTCGGCATGGTTAATGACAAGGACATTGATGGAGTGTTGGAATTATTGCCCAAAGACGCAGTTTATTATTTCACAAAAGCCAACACTAAGCGGGCCTTATCCGAAATTGAGTTACAGAAGATGGCAATCCGTCATGGGCTGGTCGGAAATACATATCCGACAGTGAAACAAGCTTATGAAGAAGCGAAACAGTCTGCATCACAAGCAGATTTGATTTTTGTTGGTGGCAGCAGCTACGTAGTGGCAGATTTCCTATGCGCATTCGTTTAGTTGTTTTTAACACTGATGTAAACGTTTTTTTCCGCGTTTAATTTGTCGATTCCGTTTTTTTTCGGTTACTTTGCAATTAATACGATAACTAAAAACAATGGAATTATGACGAACACAGCAGAAAACGTGAATCTGTGTGGTCTGAATCGGAAAGATTTCCAGACCACGATTAACGGGAAGAAAACCGACTTATACATACTTCGAAACAGGAAAGGCTATGAAGTTGCCATAACCAACTATGGTGGTGCTATTGTTGCTATTATGGTTCCCGACAAGGATGGCAACGTGGCAAACGTCATTCAAGGCCACGACAACATTCAAGATGTAATAAACAGTCCGGAACCGTTCTTGTCAACATTGATAGGCCGTTATGGCAACCGCATCTGCAAAGGCCAATTCACACTCAACAAGAAAGAGTATCAGTTGGCGATAAACAACGGGCCCAATGCACTGCATGGAGGTCCGACTGGATTCCATGCGCGTGTTTGGGAAGCTCGCCAGATGGGTCCCCGCTCCCTTGCACTGCACTATGTTTCAGCCTACGGTGAAGAAGGCTTTACTGGGGAATTCAGGGTTACAGTTGAATTCACATTCACTGATGACAATGAGCTAATTCTGGAATACCTCGCCTGTACAAACAAGAAGACCATCATGAACCTTACGCACCATGGCTTTTTCAGTTTAGCTGGCATCGCAAACCCAACTCCGACGATTGATAATCTTGTTTGCGAAATTAATGCAGATTATTACATTCCAATCGACGTCAATTCAATTCCTACCGGTGAGATTCGCTTTGTCAAGGACACCCCGTTTGATTTCCGTACTCCGAAGGAAGTGGGCCGTGATATCGACGCAGACGACGAGCAAATCAAGAACGGCAAAGGGTACGATCACTGTTTCGTGCTCAACAAGAAGGAAGAAGGCGAACTGAGTTTTGCAGCCAAGATAAAGGAGCCGGTAAGCGGGCGCACCATGGAAGTTTATACGACAGAGCCTGGTGTGCAGGTTTACACCGACAATTGGGCCGACGGATATTCCGGGCAACACGGGGCAACATTCCCACGCCGCAGTGCAATATGCTTTGAGTGCCAGCACTTCCCCGATACGCCAAACCATCCGTATTTCCCGTCGGTGGTATTGGAGCCAGGCGAGCAGTACAAGCAAAAAACGATATATAAATTTGGAGTGGAAAAATAAATGCACTAACAACAATAGTATTTACAAACCAACCACATTACATTCTAAAAAGAAATGAACCCAAGTCAAAGACCGAACTACACGTTCGCACTTATCGTCGTGTTCATTGTATGTTTCCTCATAGGATTCATAACAACAATGAACAACTCTATGATTGCTTTCTGTTCAGAAGCCTTCAAACTCACTGCACAGCAAGGCCAGTATGTTAACACCGCTTTCTACGGTGCTTACCTATTGTCCATCCCATTCGCGTTTTTAATGAGTAAAATCGGCTATAAAAACACGCTCATACTGGGTCTGGCAATATCAGGTATTGGCTTTATTGTCAATTCTATCGGCATAAGGTCTGCAATATCAGCAGGCATCAATGTCTACGCCATCTTCCTGGCGTCGATGTGCCTCGTAGCAATGGGTGTGGTGATGCTTCAGAATGTTGCCAATCCTTACGTCATGGTATTAGGCTCACCCGAGAAGGGAGCTTTCCGAATGACACTTAGCCAGGCTCTCAACTCTGTTGCCACAACGGTTGCCCCGTTGTTTATCACCTACGTGATAATCAATGGCAAGGCTCCCGCTCCTGAGCACGTTCCCGGGCCGTTCATGGGTCTTGGCATCTTTGCAATCATCATTTGCGTTATACTTGTTTTCCTCAAGTTGCCGCAAATAGACGAAGGGAAACAGGCTGAAGAAGCCGGCGAACACCATGAGTATAAGAGCAGTGTATTCAAGTATACTCACGTTTGGTTGGGTGCCCTTGGAATATTTATGTATATGGGTGTCGAGATTGGTGTGCCCTCAATGCTCCCCTACCGTTTCCAGATGCTGTATCCAGACATGGACAGTGCCGCATTGGCAGCATTGGCAACGCAGTACCTGGCATTCTATTGGGGCGGCATGATGGTGGGCCGTTTCATCGGCGCCGGCATCTTGACAAAGTTTGAGCCCCGCAAGCTCCTGTCTGCATGCCTCTGCCTTGGTGCTGCTTGCATTGCGCTGTCGTTGATAACAGCCAGCAGCATGGTCGGCATTTGGTTCATGCTTGCAGCCGGACTGTTCCACTCTGTGATGTGGCCACTGATATTCAACCTTGGACTGCAGGGCCTTGGCCCGCACACCAAAGCTGCGACAGGCATTATCAATACCGGTGTCATCGGGGCTGCGTTATTGACCCCAATAATGGGTATCGTCGTCGACGCCACAAGCGTCATCGTGGCCCTTTGCCTTATGTTTGTTTACTATGCATATATCATCTGGTTCTGCAACTTCGGTAGCAAGATTGGAATCAGCAAATAATAACCAACAAAATTAGAAGACTTATGGATATAGAATTTGTTAGAAGTAGATTCATCAAACATTTTGATGGTAAGGAAGGCAACATATATGCTTCTCCGGGTCGTATCAACTTGATCGGTGAACACACTGACTATAATGGCGGCTTCGTTTTTCCCGGTGCTGTTGATAAAGGTATAATGTGTGAAATAAGGCCAAATGGCACCAATACGATAATGGCGTATGCCATCGACCTGAAGGATCGCGTAGAGTTCAAGGTTGACGACCCGAAGGGCCCGCGTGCAAGTTGGGCACGCTACATCTACGGCATCGTTCAAGAAATGCGTAAGCTCGGCGTCGATGTGAAAGGATTCAATACAGCCTTTGCCGGTGATGTGCCTCTTGGAGCAGGCATGTCGTCTTCTGCAGCCCTCGAGAGCTGCTACGCTTTTGCCCTCAACGACCTCTTTGGCGACAACAAGGTGAGCAAATGGGACATGGTGCTGGCAGGCCAGGCCACAGAGCACAACTACTGTGGTGTTAACTGCGGCATAATGGACCAGTTCGCCAGCGTGTTCGGCAAGGCAGGATGCCTTATGCGCCTTGATTGCCGCAGCCGCGAATTTGAATACTTCCCGTTCAACCCTGTAGGCTACAAACTGGTATTGCTCGACTCTGTTGTAAAGCACGAGTTGGCCGGATCGCCCTACAACGACCGTCGCAACAGCTGCGAGAATGTAGTAAAGCACATTGCAGCCAAGCATCCGGAAGGTAAATTTGAGACACTGCGCGACTGTACATGGGAGCAACTTGAAGAGGTCAAGGCCGAGGTTGGCGACGAAGATTACCGCCGTGCCAAGTTCGTGCTTGGTGAGAAAGACCGCGTGCTTGCCGTTTGCGATGCATTGAACGCCGGCGACTACGAGACAGTGGGCAAGAAGATGTACGAGACCCACTACGGCCTTTCAAAAGAGTACGAAGTTTCTTGCGAGGAGCTCGACTACCTCAACGACATTGCCAAAGAGAATGGCGTTACAGGCAGCAGGATAATGGGTGGCGGCTTTGGCGGTTGCACCATCAACCTCGTGAAAGAAGATTTGTATGACAAATTCATTGCTGATGCGAAGGCTAAGTACACCGCCAAGTTCGGCCATGCACCCAAAGTGTATGACGTTGTCATCAGCGACGGGGCACGTAAAATCTGCTAATCTCTGAATTGACAGTTTAAATTAAGATTCCAATCCCCAAAGTTCGGATGGCAATCATTCGGGTTATCAGTTTGCCCGGTGCCTTTGCCGGCTGAGCTTTGGGGATTTCCGTCTAATATGTGCATCAGGAAGTGCGGCTCTCCATTTACGGTTCTAAAGGCAGCCGTAGAAAGCAACTGACTACAACATTATATTAAAACGATGAAAACGATATTTACTTTGATCCTTACTCTTTGTGCAGCATTATGCCAGGCTAACGGCCGGAACACCATATACGACACCAATGTCAAGACCCTGCAGGTGGTCGTAAATAAAGACTGGCTGTCGCCTGCCGTGATGGAATTGAAAAGCAGCGACGTGCTCCACATCAGTTTCGACGAGATGTCACACGACTATCACCGCTTTGTATATAAGATAGAGCATTGCGAGGCAGACTGGTCTGTATCGGATGGGCTGTTTGAAAGCGATTACATTGAAGGATTCAACAACAACCCAATAGAAGACTACCAGAACTCCATAAACACCACAGTATTGTATACGCATTACAAATTGGACATTCCCAACGACAAGTGCAGGCTGAAAATCAGCGGCAACTACAGGCTTACTGTATACGATGAAGACAACGACAACCGAAAGGTGCTTACCGTTGAGTTCATGGTGGTCGAGTCGGACATGAACGTAGGCTTGGCCGTCACTTCTAATACTGACATTGACCTGAACGAAAGCCACCAGCAACTGTCAATGACTTTAAATTACGGAGAATTCAGCATAACCAATCCCACCGAGCAGATACATACCGTAATCACGCAGAACAACAGGCCTGAAAGCGCCAGGGTAAACGTCAAGCCAAACATCGTGAACAACAAGGGACTGCAATGGAGCCATAACAAGCAACTCATTTTCGACGCCGGCAACGAATACCACAAGTTTGAGGTGCTGGCCCTGAGCCATCCGACGATGGGCATCGACCGCATTTCGTGGGACGGACACAACTACAACGCCTACCCTTTCGTGGCCGAACCGCGCAAGAACTACCTGTATGACGAAGACGCAAACGGGGCTTTCTACATACGCAACAGCGACAACATAGAAAACGATTACACCTGCGATTACGTTTATGTACACTACCGGCTCAGGTCGCCGGAACTGACAGGATGCAACATTGCCGTCAACGGACAGTGGGCAACCGACGAAGACCAATCGGCCTATGTCATGCAGTACGACCAGGCAAATGCCGAATACCAGGCCACAATATTGCAGAAACAAGGCTATTACTCCTATCGTTTCATAACTGTCGACAGCAATGGCATGACAGGCATTCCGCCCACAGAAGGCAACTTCTATCAGACCGAGAACCGCTATCAAGCATACGTTTACTACAAGGGAACAGGTGAAAGGACATGGCGCCTTGTGGGCTACAGGCAAGTTGAGTTCAGGAGCGACAACCCGTCGGCCGTCTCTGTCGGGCTGTAGGCTTGGGGTAGGCCGGCAAATCATCGATTGCTCCAACACCATGCACAGCAATGCCAATGCCACCAAAGGCGAAGGCGCCACCGGCAGCCATCGGCAAACCAAATGCACAGCAGTGCCATGGCAAACGTGTTGCACCGCAATACCTTGGCAGTCTTATCAAGACAAAAGGCGCAACCACACATATTAGTTATGGTTGCGCCTTTTGCGCTTATTCATACACTTAGCCAACCGCCAGCCGCCAAGCTCTGCCAATCAGCCGACTGCCTGCGCGGCACGTATGCCAACTGGGCGCATTCGGCAGACAAGCCGGTAAGACTAAAACTTTTGCCTCTCGCTGTGAGGCAAAAGCTCAAATCTTCAGTTCTTTCATTATCTCGCTTAATTTCTGAAGCGTAGATATGCGAGTAGGCACGAGCGGCAGTCGCAAAACGTTTTTTATCATGCCCATCTCGTGCAGCATAGCCTTGACGCCAGCCGGGTTGCCATCTACAAACAGCAAACCGAAAAGGTCGGTAAACCGATGGTGTATCTCGCGCGCAGCTGCATACTCCCCTTTAAACTCGAGCCTAATCATCCGCGAGAACTCCTTGGGAAGCGCATTGCCAATGACGCTGATCACTCCCACCGCCCCGCATGAAACCATGGGGAACGTCAGGGCATCATCACCACTTATCACGTCAAAGTCGGCCGGCTTGTTCTTTATTATCTCATCCACCTGCTCCAGATTGCCACTGGCCTCCTTTATCGCCACAATATTCTTGCAGTCGCGCGCCAGCCTGACCGTTGTGGCAGCTGTCATGTTGACCCCAGTGCGGCCCGGAACATTGTATAATACCACAGGCAACTTCGTTGCACCTGCAATAGCCTTGAAGTGCAGGTAGAGACCTTCCTGCGATGGCTTGTTGTAGTAAGGGCAAACGCTAAGTATTCCCGATATTCCATTAAGGTCTGCCGACTTCAACTCTTCAACAACAGCCATTGTGTTGTTGCCGCCAAATCCCATCAATATAGGAACGCGCCCGCCTACTTTCTCAACAACTAAATCCTTTATGCGACTCTTTTCGTCGGAAGTAAGACATGGGGTCTCGCCTGTCGTGGCCAATATGCAAAAGAAATCGGCACCATTCCGCAGCTGGTAGTCAATCAGCCTCGACAAAGAGGCATAGTCAACCGAACCGTCTTCGTTGAATGGGGTTATCAATGCTATTCCTAAGCCTTTAAAGATATTGTGAACCATAAAAACGTTGGTTATTCTGTTTCTACGCGCAAAATTACACAAATTAATTGTAATTTGTCACTTCGTTGAGCTTTTTTTCACTTCTTTGCTCTGATTTAATTCATTATTGATGCCATTCTATCATTGAAACAGGTCAATCTGACAGCACCGCCTGATGGGGTTGCCTGCATCCCGGACGGATGATGTGCCGGGCAGGAAAAGGCAAGCCCGTGATGTTAAAAACCAACATCGCCAGATGCTTATAAAATATATTTCGTATTTTTGCAAACCACACAAAGACATTGTTGTAGCAGAACTTTGCAACTGTTGGCCATCGGTGTCGCCATTCTACCGCATTTAAGCAACTCGCCATGTGGCGCCCATGTCCTAAAGCATCATAGCCCCCGTTGAATGGCTTAGTGGCCCTCAATGCGAAATTATGCATGTAGCCAACAGCGGCAATGGTATGGCCTCATGGCTGTTTTGCTTGACTTGTTGCAGTTTTGCACCGCACTGTAACCGCGTTATGTCGGTTTTTGGCTCGAAAAATGTGCATGAAGGCTTCATAGCCATTGATCCATTGCAAGTTGCAGACTGCAAGTTTGCTCAAGCAGCATGCTGTGATGTCCGCGCCACCCCACCCAATCAGCAGTCATAGATGGGCCTACGCTTAATTCAAAGACAATCAAAAGTGAATAATCATAAATGCTCAATGAACCATGAACATATTAAAATCAATTGCCGTTTGGGCTTGCTTCATCCCGTTGGCAATACTCAACGGTGGATTGCGCGAACACGTGCTGACCGGAATCATGGGAGACCTTCGTAGCCTGGCGGCCAGCGGTGTCAGCTTGAGCGGGCTCATATTGTTGGCCACTTGGCTGTTGCTGCCAAGGCTCGTCGAACTTACCCCCAAACTGTGCATGACCATTGGGGGGGCATGGACTGTGCTTACGGTGTTGTTTGAATTTGCTTTCGGGCTGGCGTCGGGCATCCCCGTCTCTCAATTGGTCGCGTCTTATAATCCGTCTACAGGCAACTTATGGCTTTTGGTTCTGGCCACAACAGCGCTGTCACCCGCCATCGTATGCTTTGCAAAAAAGAAAAAACAGCCATAGTGGCCGCGTGTGATTATGGCCACGAAATATTGCAACGCCAAACAGATTTCGCAACGCTTTCCCACCCATGACGCCAGAAGCCCGCAACCCACAGTCATTCAACACATTACGAAACGGCCCATATCACAGTGCAAGATAGCCCGTATGGCACTGCAAAACGACCCGTTCCGCCTGGCAAAACAGGCCGTATTGATTCACCATTATTCATATTCTGCCCTCAAAACGGCATATTCGTCAAATAATATTCTTGCAATTTCGGCAACGGACGTGCGGGTAACAATATTGCAATAACGATTGCACCCAAAAACTTCAACCATTTAAACACAAAATCATACCGTTTAATCAGCATTTTCATTTCTTTATGCTTAAAATGCCATAATAAAGGAAACACGTAGCGTTCAGAATGACAATATTTTTAGTATATTTGCATCTGGAAAATTCGCTTTATACATTATGTATCATAATAAATGCTCAGTAGTTGCCAAACAGACATTCCACACACTCATAATATGCGTTGCATCGGTGTGCGCAATGTCGTGCGGCGGCCACAAAAGCGGAGATGCAAGAACGGAATATGAGCAGGCTCAATTTATTCGTACAAACGACTCGATACTCAGACTCGACTCTCTGTCATTGCGACTCTGCGACAGCATCATGGCTGCAACAGACGACAGCCTGACATATTATGACTACTACATACTGAAAGGCCGCTATTATCTGCTCTCGGCCACACCCGATTCGGCCCTGCATTACGCCAGGCGCACGAGAGACTTTATGGAAAAGCAGCCTTCCACATCGCGCACGAGAGGAATCAAGGCAATAGCCAACAGCACCGAAGCGTCGTTCTACCACCTACTGAGGCACAACCCTCAGGAAGCCATAAGGCTGAACACACTGGCCTATCGGCAAATAATAGACAGCGACCTGAAATACTATGCCCCCGAGATAGCCGCCAACCTGGCCGACGCATACATATCTGTCGACAATCTGCCAGAAGGGGCAAAATGGTACAGGCGCGCATTGCTGCTGGTCGACTCGCTCGACTTGCCCAAGACAAAGAACATTACTCTGTATATGGGCCTGGGCCAGATATACACAAGCATGAACGACTTTTCATCGGCAAGGTATTATTACGAAATGTCTGAACGCCAGTTTGACATGATGAAACCAAACATGCAGTCGTATTTCCTCAACAATTATGGCAACTATTTCTATTTCAAGCACGACTATGCCAATGCGCTGTCCACGTTCAGAAGGCTTCAAAAGCACATCAAAGACTCAGGCGCCGGAGATACGTATGACATGTATCTGTGCAAGGTTAACCTGGCCGACATATTCCTGAACATCGGCCAGGTGGACAGCGCCGAGGCCTATGTGAACCAGGCCGCAGACTATTTTGAGCGCAACGGCGTTAAGATTGGTGTGTATTATGCCAACACCATACGCATAGGCATAGCCCTGAAACGGCAGGATTACGCAAAGGTGGCCGGCATACTTGCATCTGAAGGCAAGGTGGGAGAATACAACCAGAGCATTAAGAACATACGCAGCAGGTACATGAGGTGGTATTATGAGAAGACAGGCAACTACAAAATGGCTTATGAAGACCTGCTGAAGAACATAGCGCAAAACGACAGCCTGGAGCACAACCGCACGCACATGAAGGCTGCCGAAATAATGATGAGGTATACGGAAGACACCCTCAAGCTGCACCACCAACTGGAAATAAACGAGAAAAACGCCGAGGTGAACAAAAGCAAGGCCACGCTCTGGCTCTTCGTAAGCATTGCCCTGGCTCTCGCATCATTCATAGTGTGCGGCATCATAACCCTGCGCAAGCGCAAGTTGCAAACCCGCATGGAGATTCTGACGCTGAGACTGAACAATGCGCGCCAACGCATTTCGCCGCACTTTGTGTTCAATGTGCTCAACACGCGCATCGGCCCCACAGCCAACGAAGAAACGGATGTGCTGTTGCGGCTTACCAAACTGATACGAAGCAGTCTGGACATGACAGGAAAGTCGTGGGTGACGCTGCGCGAGGAATTGCATTTCATTCGCGATTACATTGCCCTTGAGCGCACACTGGTGGGCGAGGATTTCGGCCTAACCATAGTTGCTCCTGATGAAAAGACGCAGGAAGAATTAAAGTTGCCGGCAATGTTCATTCAGATTCTCGTCGAAAACGCGATAAAGCACGGACTGAAGTGCATCGCAGGTCACAAGCAGTTGGACATAAGCATCAGTTGTTCCGACGCAATGACGTATATAGAGGTAGATGACAACGGCCCCGGATTTGACATCCGCCGGACAGACAACAAGCGCACAAAAAACGGCCTTGACATAATAAGGCAGACAATATCGATAGTAAACCAGGAAAACCACGGAACGGCCAAGATGCACTTCAGCATCAGCAACAGGGAAGATGACAACGGCAACATCTGTGGTTGCAGGGCAACACTGAGAATACCAAGGAATATAAAATATATATAAACAAACTATAATGAAAACTATTATAATCGATGACAACGGGCCGGCTATCGACGTACTGGCCGAAAAACTGAAGAAATACGACGACATTCAAATTGTCGGTACGGCAACCAACGGCACCATTGGGCTCAATCTGGCCAAGGAGGTGTGCCCAGACCTTGTTTTCCTTGATGTCGAACTGCCCGACATGTCGGGTGTCGAGTTTCTCGAACAGCTCAACATCATTCTGCCCGAACATTGCAACGCGGTCATGTATACGGGCCATCCGCAATACATGTTGCCGGCGTTCCGCAACAATGCATTCGACTATCTGCTGAAGCCAATAGACGACAGCGAACTGGAAAAAATAATCCATCGCATACATTCGGCAAAGAACAAGCAGGCCGAACAGCCCTACTCTGACGGCATAATAAAGCAGAAGAACGACAACAAACTGCTTTTCTACACCAACTCGGTAGACTTCAGGCTGGTTCACATCAGAGACATCGGCCTGTTCCAATACAACCATGAAATAAGGGTGTGGGAGGTTGTGATTGCCGGAAGGAAGACCCCGATAAGGCTGAAGCGCAGCGTCAACAACGAAACGCTGCTCGGCATAGACGAGAGGTTTATCCAGGTGAGCCAACGGTATGTGATAAACATCAATTACCTTTTGGAAGTAAACGACAACAAATGCCAGTTTTATCCACCGTTCGACAAGATAGATTATGTCAAGGTGGGGCGTCTTTTCCGCAAGAAGCTGATTGAGCGCTTCTGCTCGCTTTAGCCTTGCCGACAGGCTATTGCAAAGAACCGTGGCATCTGCTTGCGCTGCAAGCCGATGCCACGGTTGTCTTTTCTGTCTCTGTCTTGCTACTCAGACTTGAACAGGTCTTTTATTCCTCCGATGCTGCCCATAAGGTTTGTGGCCTCGTAAGGCAGGTAGACAGTCTTTGTCTTGTCGCCTTGCGCCACCTCTTGCAGCATCTGTATGTATTTCTGGGCAAGCAGATAGTTTGCCGGGTTGGTGCTCTTGCCAACAGCCTCGGTTATCTTCTGTATGGCAATGGCTTCGGCCTCGGCTTTCCTTATGCGCGCTTGTGCCTCGCCTTCTGCATTCAATATGGCCTCCTGCTTGGCTGCCTCGGCGCGGTTGATGATGGCCGTCTTCTCGCCTTCCGACTGCAATATGTCGGCAGCTTTCTGGCCTTCGCTGGTCAATATGGTGGCACGCTTGTTCCTCTCGGCCTGCATCTGCTTCTCCATTGCGCTGAGCACGCTTGCCGGCGGCGTAATATCCTGCAGCTCAACGCGGTTGACCTTGATGCCCCATTTGTTGGTTGCATCGTCCAGCACCGACCTTAGCTTGGTGTTTATCGTGTCGCGACTGGTCAGCGTCTGGTCGAGTTCCAACTCTCCTATGATGTTTCGTAGCGTTGTCTGCGTCAGCTTTTCTATGGCATTGGGCAAGTTGTTGATTTCATACACAGCCTTGAACGGGTCGACAATCTGGAAATAAAGCAGCGCGTTTATTTCCGTCTGTACATTGTCTTTGGTTATGACGTTCTGCTTAGGAAAGTCATATACCTGCTCACGGAGGTCAATCGACGTCGTGTAAGAATACCTTCCACGCTGCAGTACGACAATCTCTTTGGCCCTGTCAATAAACGGGATGATGAAGTTTATGCCAGGTTGCAGCGTTGCATAATACTTGCCAAGACGCTCTATTATCTTCGTCTCGGATTGAGGGATGATTACCAACGCCATCTTGGCGAAGAGAAGGATGCACACTACGCACCCGATTAATACATAAATCATAGGCTAAATTATTTTAATTTGGTTACTTTCACAATCACGCTTTCCCTGTCTATTATCTTGACCATGGTGCCTGCAGGCAGCTCTTCCGTGTCGGAAGAACAGGCCTTCCAGTCGTCTCCGTCGAGGGCCACGCGCCCGTAGCCGCCCACCGGGATGGCTTGGCTGACCGTCCCCGTACGACCTATTATTGCGTCGGCGTTGCTTACACGCACGTCGTCATGCCTGTGGAGATACTTGAGCGCCAATGGACGCACCATGACAACGCTCAATGCCGATATCAATATGAAAACGCCCAGCTGCACGTATATGCCCGCAAATGGTGCCACTATTGCCGAACATACAGCACCGACAGAAAAACACATGATAAAGAAACCACCTGAGCACAACTCTACAATGAGCAGAACGACGGACAGAGCCAGCCACATTGCCCACAAATTGGCAGCTAAATAATCTATCATAAATCAAAAAGTTAAATGTTATTTCTTTTTGTTTGTAAAATTAAGAAAAAACATTTAAACCACCAAATATATAGATGTGAAATATATAGCCGGCCATAAAAACAGCCCATGCCGCCCCGGCAGATGCCGTGGGATGCATGGGCTGCATGGCCGCCGGAACGCCTCCGGCATGTAATGTCAGCGCGACCCGATGTATAGGAATACCATGCCGAGCAGCACCAAGGCCAGGTCGACAACCTTGGCCTTGAGGTTTTTCTCGTGGAAAGCCACCGCGCCGAAGAGGAAACTAACCACCACGCTGCCACGGCGTATCATCGACACGATGCTTATCATGGCCCCGGGTATAGTCAGGGCATAGAAGTAGACAAAGTCTGCTGCACTTAGAAAAATGCTCACGCACACTATGCTCCAGTGCCAATGGAATGGCGTGGTGCGCTTGCGTGTGGGCCACCATATCAGAAGCAGCATGGCCCCCATCATGAAAAATTGGTAGATGTTATACCAGCTCTGCACAATCATCTGGTTGAGCCCTACCCCGCCGGCACCCACGGGGGCCATCAGGTACTTGTCATACAGCCCGCTTACTGCCCCCAAGGCGGCCGCGGCAACTATCATCCATATCCAGCTGTTGGTCTTGAAGTCTATGCCTTCCTTCTTGCCGCTGCGGCTTAGCATGAAAAACGAGGCCACGGCAAGCAACACACCTATCCATTGCCAAACATTGAGCCGCTCGCCAAAGAAGAGGAACGCGCCAACAAGCACCATCACCGGGCGCGTGGCATTGATTGGCCCGACAATGGTAAGCGGCAGGTTCTTCATGCCGAAATATCCAAACACCCAACTGCTGAGCACTATGCAGCTCTTCAGCAGTATGTACTTGTGAACCTCCCACCCGGCTGTTGGCACGTAGAACACCGACCCGTCGAGCAAGTCGGTATAGGCACTGGCCAGTATCAGCGGCAAGAAAATAACGGAACAGAACATCGTGTTCAGAAACAATACAGGAAGGACGGCATTGCCCGACAACGCTTCTTTCTTGAAAGCGTCATAAAACCCCAGCAATGCTGCCGACAAAAATGCAAAAACTAACCACATGATAATAATTAATATTTAATGTCTTCCAAGAACAATGCGTGTCCGGGCATCGACTCGCCGGCTTCCGTGCGGGCCTTGCCTTCAACCACCTTACGGAATTCGGGCAGCGTCATACGGTGGCGGCCCACCTCTATAAGCGTGCCCACCACGGCCCTCACCATGTTGCGCAGAAAACGGTTGGCACTTATTTCAAAATACCATGAGCATGGCGACACCTGGTGCCAGGCAGCCGACCTGACGTCGCAAAGTGTGGTCTTGACGTCAGAGTTGCTTTTGCAGAAAGCGCCGAAGTCGCTGTATTCCGTCAGCATGGCGGCAGCACGGTTCATCAACTCAAAGTCCAGGTCGTAATGGATAGCGCAGGAATATGCCCTCACAAACGGATCTTTACGCAGGTGAATGTAATAATGGTAGGTGCGGAGTGTGGCGCTAAAGCGCGCGTGCATGTCGTCGGGCACATGCTCAACGCTGCATACAGATATGTCGTAAGGCAAAAACCTGTTCAGCTTGTATACAAGATTACCGCAGTCTATCTCGGAGTCGAAATCGAAATGTGCCACCATCTTCCGAGCGTGCACGCCTGCGTCGGTACGCCCGGCCCCCACTATGGATACGGGCTTGCGCAAGAGTACCGTCAGAGCCTTTTCCATTTCAGCCTGCACCGAATTGCCGTTGGGTTGCACTTGCCAGCCATGATAGCGGCCGCCGTCATAACTCAATGTGATGAAATAGCGCATAGTGTATTGATTTTTGGGTGCAAAATTAACAAAATGCCTGCAAACAAGAGACGTTTGAAGCGGAAAAATCAGGTGTCGGCTTGAGCCGGATGCCAGAAGCCACGCTAATGCATTGCCACAAAACCCCTGCCGAAGCACGCCCTGCACAGGGCAGGTCCCACACATGCCGACTGTGATGGCATAACGCAATCACCGTATAACAAATTCGGAAAATCAAGCGCCTTGCACGACCCTCTGTTACAGAGCATGTTACGAAATGCACGGTTTGGCTTTGCAAAACGGCCCGAATCGCACGTCCAAACGGCCTGTATCATACTATAATATAGGCCATACTGCAACATGAAACCGCCGAAGGCCACCGGCATGACAGGTGCTTGTAAACCATATTTACCTATGCACGCCAACCTGTCCGCTTCGGTCTTATCAGGCATAAACACTGCCGCCAGGCTGCAAAAAACAGGGCGAAACAAAGAAAAATGATGGTCAAAGTAAAAAAAATCGGCAAAAAGTTTGGTGGAATAAAATAAACTGCGTACCTTTGCACCCGCAAAACAACAAACGATGCGCTTGTAGCTCAGTTGGTAGAGCACCTGACTCTTAATCAGGGTGTCCAGGGTTCGACCCCCTGCAGGCGTACAAAAGGAAGGAAGGAAACAACAAGGATGCGCTTGTAGCTCAGTTGGTAGAGCACCTGACTCTTAATCAGGGTGTCCAGGGTTCGACCCCCTGCAGGCGTACAGAAGATGAGAGGACGGCCACAAACGGTTGTCCTCTCATTTTTATGTCAGGCATTTGCAAATTCCATTCCGCCAATTTCCACAATTCAATTTTAATGCTTAACTTTGCAACTCGAAAAAATATAACGATTCTAAATGGACAACAAACAAAATAAGTCTTTCTCAATGATTGCAGACATCGAAGGCGATTACAGCGAATTGTCCAAGTCGTCTGACATGCCAACCTCCCTGCCTATACTTGCCGTAAGGAACCTTGTGCTGTTCCCGGGGGTGGTATCGCCTATCCTCATTGGGCGAGAAACAAGCATGAGCCTGGTGAAGAGGGCTGAAAAAGCCAACATCATGATAGGCATTGTGTGCCAGAGAGACCCCGAGGTTGACGAGCCCGGCAAGACCGACCTGTACGAATACGGCGTATATGCCCGCGTGGTGAAGATACTGTCGCTGCCAAACGGCAACATCACCGCCATAGTGCAGGGCTTCGGAAGGCTCAAGCTGAACGAGATAACACGCAAGAAGCCGTATCTCTACGGCAAGGTGGAGCCTGCGGTAGAGATAGTGCCGGAGAAGGAAGACAGCGAGTTTGTGGCCGCAATGGACGACCTGCGCCACATTACCAACGAATACATCAAGCTCAACGACGACATACCCGAAGAGGCATCTTTTGCAATAAAGAATGTCAACAACAACATTATGGCGCTCAACTTCATCTGCTCCAACATGGCTTTCACCATCAAGGAGAAGATGGACCTGCTGCAAAAGGACTCCATCAAGGAACGGCTGTTCAGCACAATGCGCATAATCAACAGGGAGCTCTCGCTGCTGAGCCTCAAGCAGGACATAAGGAACAAGACCCGCGACGACATTGACGAGCAGCAACGCAACTACTTCCTGCAGCAGCAAATAAAGAACCTGCAGGCTGAAATGAGCAACGGCGAAAGCTCGCCTGAAAAGAGCGAGTTGCTCGAAAAGGCCGAGAAGAAGAAGTGGCCGCAGGATGTGGCCAAGACATTCTATAAGGAAGCCGACAAGCTTGACCAGTTGAACCCTCAAAGCCCGGAGTATAACGTGCAGCTTACTTACCTGCAGACACTTGTGTCGCTGCCATGGGGTGACTACACCAAGGACGACCTGAACCTGAACAGGGCACAGAAGATGCTCGACAAAGACCATTATGGCATGGAAAAGGTGAAGGAAAGGATACTGGAATATATCGCCGTGCTGAGCCTCAGGGGCGACTTGAAGTCGCCTATACTCTGCCTCTACGGCCCTCCGGGCGTAGGAAAGACGAGCCTCGGCAAGAGTATCGCAGCAGCCATGAGCCGTAAATATGTCAGGGTGTCGCTCGGCGGACTGCACGACGAGGCTGAGATACGCGGCCATCGGCGTACGTATATAGGTGCCATGCCGGGCCGGATAATAAAGAGCATACAGAAGGCAGGCGCGTCAAACCCCGTCTTTGTGCTCGACGAAATAGACAAAGTGACGCAAAACACCGTCAACGGCGACCCGGCGTCGGCACTGCTCGAAGTGCTTGACCCCGAGCAGAACTCGGCGTTCCACGACAATTACCTCGACGTTGACTACGACCTATCGAAGGTGTTGTTCATAGCTACTGCAAACGACCTTAACACCATTCCAAGGCCCCTGCTCGACCGTATGGAGATAATAGAGGTAAGCGGATATATCACCGAAGAGAAAATAGAGATTGCCCGCCGCCACCTCATTCCCAAGGAAAAAGAAAACACCGGCCTCGACAAAGAAAAGAAGCTGACTTTCAACAAGGCTGCCATCGAGAAGATAATCGAACAGTACACTCGCGAGAGCGGCGTAAGGCAACTGGAGAAGCAAATAAACAAGGCATTAAGGAAACTGGCCTTCATGAAGGCAAAGAACCAGGAACTGCCTTACACTAAAATCACTCCCGACGAGATAGAGGGCCTGCTTGGCAAGCCACCTTTCTACCGCGACATCTACCAGGGCAACGACTACGCAGGCGTGGTCACCGGTTTGGCATGGACAAGTGTGGGCGGCGAGATTCTGTTCATAGAAACGAGCCTGAGCAAAGGCAAGGGTTCCAAGTTAACACTCACCGGCAACCTGGGCGATGTCATGAAGGAATCGGCCATCCTCGCCCTCGAATATGTAAAGGCACACGCCAACACGCTCAACATAGACTACCGCATATTCGACAATTGGAACATACACATCCATGTGCCGGAAGGTGCAACGCCCAAGGACGGGCCGTCGGCCGGGATAACCATCGCCACCTCCATAGCTTCGGCACTGACCCAACGCAAGGTGCGTAAGAACACTGCCATGACGGGCGAAATAACGCTTCGTGGCAAAGTGTTGCCTGTAGGCGGGATCAAGGAAAAGATTCTCGCTGCCAAGCGTGCCGGCATCACGGACATACTGATGTGCAAGGACAACAGGAAGGACATTGACGAAATACCAGACATTTACCTGCAGGGAGTCAACTTCCATTACGTAGAGAACGTGCAGGATGTGTGGGATTTTGCCTTGACAAACGAACTTGTGGCCAACCCGTTGAAGTTTGAAATTGAAGAAGAAAAGAAGTAATGACATTTGAACTTACACACACCGACCCCATGTCCGACGCAAGGGCTGGCACCATTACCACGGCCCACGGCCAGATACAAACGCCGATATTCATGCCCGTGGGTACTTGCGGCAGTGTCAAGGGGGTGCATTTTTCTGAACTGAAAGAACAGGTGAAGGCCCAGATTATACTGGGAAATACCTATCACCTTTACTTGCGCCCGGGCCTCGACATACTGAAGTCTGCCGGCGGACTGCACCGTTTTGGTGGCTGGGACCGCCCGATACTGACCGACTCAGGTGGCTTTCAGGTGTTCTCACTCACCGGTATCAGGAAACTGCGCGAAGAAGGGTGCGAGTTCAGGTCGCACATAGACGGCTCTAAGCACATATTTACCCCGGAGAACGTAATGGACACCGAGCGCGTCATCGGGGCCGACATCATGATGGCTTTCGACGAGTGCCCGCCCGGACAAAGCGACTATTCGTATGCCAAGAAGAGCCTCGCCATGACGCAGCGATGGCTTGACCGATGTATCAAACGGTTTAATGAGACAGAGCCGTTGTATGGATATGAGCAGAGCCTTTTTCCCATTGTGCAGGGATGTACGTACAAAGACCTGAGGTCGGAAGCTGCAAAATTCGTGGCCGACAAGGGAGCCGACGGCAACGCCATAGGCGGATTGGCCGTGGGCGAACCAACAGAGACGATGTACGAAATGATTGAAGTGGTCAATGGCATACTTCCCAAGGATAAGCCTCGCTACCTAATGGGGGTTGGCACACCGCAGAACATACTCGAAGCAATAGAGCGCGGAGTGGACATGTTCGATTGCGTAATGCCCACAAGAAACGGGCGCAACGCCATGCTTTTCACCTATAACGGCACGATGAACATGAGGAACAAGAAGTGGGAAAAAGACTTCTCACCAATTGACCCTGATGGTTGCGAGGTCGATTTGGTATACACCAAGGCCTATCTTCACCACTTGTTCAAGGCTGGTGAGCTTCTCGCCATGCAGATAGCAAGCATACACAACCTTGCATTCTACTTGCGCCTGGTGTCTGATGCTCGCCGGCATATCATGCAGGGTGATTTCACCAAGTGGAAGCAAGGGGTGATAGATAACCTCGGGCGCAGAGTTTAAGCAGTGAAAAAGAATTAGGTCAGCCACCTGTAATATATGAAATACAGCACTTTAAGAAAACGTCACAGGGCCTTGAAGCGGTTGCGTTCGATCAGGAATCGGACGGCAGGCGCATCCCGTTTCTTTCAAAAAGTGGGACGGGTGCTCAACTTTGCAAACCCGCTGCGGTACATAAAGAAGATTGATGCCTACATCATAAAGAAGTTTATCGGCACATATATATATTCGATAGCATTGATAATCTCAATCTCTATCGTTTTCGACATAAACGAAAACTTGGCAAAGTTCAGCACCAACAACGCCCCGCTGCGAGCCATAGTCTTTGACTATTATGCCAATTTTGTGCCATACTTCGCCAACCTTTTCAGTCCGCTGTTTGTCTTTATCGCTGTAATCTTTTTCACATCGAAGCTGGCCGGCAATTCAGAAATCATAGCCATGATGGCCTGCGGCATGAGTTTCAAACGGCTGTTGCGGCCATACATGATATCAGCGGCCCTCATATCGGCTCTGAACTTCTACCTCGGCGCCTACGTAATACCCCAAGGCACGGTGGTAAGACACAATTTTGAATCGCTCTACAAGAACAACACGAAGAACACTTCGGCAAGCAACGTGCAGTTGCAAGTGGGCCCCGGGGTCATTGCATACATAGCCCAATATGACAATGTGCACAAAACGGGGTACGGATTTTCGCTCGACAAGTTTGAGAACAAGAAACTCGTAAGCCACATGACGGCAAACATCATACAATACGACACCATTTCTGACAGCAGGTATCATTGGAAAGCAATCAACTACAAGATACGAACGTTGAAGGGGATGCGCGAACAAATCACCACAGGAATGGAGATGGACACCACCGTTATGATGGAGCCTATGGACTTGGTATTCAGCAAAGGCCAGCAGGAAACGTTCACGAGCCCAGAGCTAAAGCGCTACATATCGAAGCAGAAAGACCGCGGTTCGGGCAACGTCGTACAGTATGAGGTAGAATATCACAAGCGCATTGCAACATGCTTTGCCTCGTTTATCCTTACAATCATCGGCGCGAGCCTGAGCTCCCGCAAGCGCAAGGGCGGCATGGGATTGTACCTCGGCATCGGGCTGGCGCTCAGTTTCTCTTACATACTGCTGCAAACCATAAGTTCAACATTTGCAATCAATGCCAACACTCCGCCGATATTGGCGGCATGGATACCCAATATACTATATTTCTTTATTGCATATTTCTGTTACAAAAAAGCACCAAACTAATGAGATTTGAAGAAACTTATCTGAACGATAACATACTGGATGCGCTTTACGACATGCATTTTGACGAATGTACACCAATACAAGAAAAGTGCATACCGGAAATTCTTGACAAGCACGACATCATAGGAGTGGCACAGACTGGCACCGGCAAGACAGCCGCCTACCTTCTCCCAATACTCAGCATGCTTGATGACGGGGGCTATCCGCAGAACTCCATCAATTGCATTGTGATGTCGCCAACGCGCGAGCTCGCCCAGCAGATAGACCAGGCCATGCAAGGTTTCGGTTATTACCTTGACGGGGTGAGCAGCGTTGCCGTGTATGGCGGCAATGACGGAAACAGATATGACCAGGAGATGAAGAGCCTGAAGCTGGGTGCCGACGTGGTCATAGCCACTCCCGGCCGACTGCTGAGCCACATCAGGATGGGCAATGTAGACTTGAGCAAGGTCAGCTTCTTTGTCCTTGACGAGGCAGACAGGATGCTCGACATGGGGTTCAGCGACGACATAATGCAGATTGCGAGCAAGCTGCCCACCACAGTCCAGACAATCATGTTTTCGGCGACGATGCCCGAAAAGATACAGCAACTGGCCCGTACACTGCTGAAGAACCCGGTTGAAGTGAAGATAGCAGTCAGCAAACCCGCAGAAAAGATAAAGCAATCAGCATATGTTTGCTATGAGTCACAGAAGATTGGAATCATCAAATACCTATTCAGTACCGACCAGCTGAAGCGCGTTATAATCTTCTCGGGCAAGAAAGACAAGGTAAAGGAAATAGCCCGCGAGCTCAAGCACCTGAAGATAAACTGCTGCCAAATGCACAGCGACCTGACCCAGCAGGAACGTGACGAGGTGATGTATGAGTTTAAGTCGGGCCAGAAAGACGTGCTTGTGGCCACCGACATTGTTGCTCGAGGCATCGACATTGACGACATCCTAATGGTGATAAACTACGACGTTCCGCACGACGCCGAGGATTATGTGCATCGCATAGGGCGCACTGCCCGTGCCGACCGCGACGGTGTTGCAATCACGTTTGTGAGCGACAAAGACATGTATGCGTTTGGCCTGATAGAGAAATTCCTTGAGAAGGAAGTGGAAAAGACCCCATTGCCCGATGGCTTGGGTAGCGGGCCGCAATACGTAACGACCAAGAAGAGCGGCGGCAACAGCAAGGGCAACAGGCATGGCGACAGGAAAAAGAAAGGCAAAAAGAGCAGGTCCAAACCAACAGAAGACAAGGGCGCACAGGGGAAACAGGAGCCCAAAAAGAAACACAGGAGGAAAAAGAAGCCGCAAACAGCCGAAAGCAAGAAAGCAGAACAACAATGACAACAGAGTTGGCAATGGCACTAACCATTGTCAACTCTGTTGATTTCGTCGTCGGTCTTGAGCTGTGGCAACGACACATGATACCTTACGGCAAGAAACCTGATGGCACATGTGATGACGAAACTGAGCAGGGCTGTCAGCTGTATGGCCACATCCAGCTCCGACAGCCCCCAATATACAAAGCCGCCGGCGACGCTTGCCATGGCGTAAATCTCTTTTCGAAGTATCACGGGTTCGTTGTTGAGCAAGATATCGCGTATCACCCCACCGGCAGAACCCGTGATGCACCCCATTATTATCGCAACCCAAAACGGCTGCCCATAGTCGAGGCTTTTCTGTATGCCGGCTATGGTGAACAGCGCCAGGCCCAAGGTGTCGAACACAAACCAGGCATTCTGGAGCCGCTCCATGCGCTTGGAGCACAGTATCACCATGCACAATGCCAAAGCCGTACATATAATATATATGGGATTTGTCATCCAGAACGGCGTTGCCCCGAGCATGACGTCGCGTATTGTACCGCCGCCAATGGCCACGGCAATGCCACACACGTAGCCGCCAAACCAATCGAAGTGCTTGGCCGCCGCATGCCTGATGCCGGAGATGGCAAAGGCAAAAGTACCCAGAAACTCGATGAGTTGCTGGGCAGTGGCTATGGTAACGTCGTCGTTCATCACCCTACCACATTGATGGGATCACCGTTGGCGAACGCCTTTATGTTTTCGACGGCCGTCTTCATCAATCGCCCACGGGCCTCGAGAGTGGCCCATGCCACGTGAGGAGTGATGAAAGCGTTAGGCGCATCAAACAGCGGGTTGTCGGCTGCCGGCGGTTCCTGGCACATCACATCGGCGCCATAACCGCCCAGTTGGCCGCTTTTCAGGGCGCAGGCCACATCATATTCGTTGACAAGCGGCCCCCTGCCGGTGTTGATAAGTATAGCCCCGTGCTTCATCCTCTTTATGGTCTCGGCGTTTATCATCTCCCTTGTGTCGTCGTTGAGCGGGCAGTGCAAGGTAAGTATGTCGCTGACACCGAGAAGCCCTTCCAGCGTAGTCTTCTGTATGCCGTCGGGCAACGAGGCCGAATGCTTGCTTGTGTAAGCAAACACATCCATGCCGAAGTCGCGGGCTATGCGCGCCACTTTCTTGCCGATATGCCCAAGCCCGACTATTCCAATCGTCTTGCCAGCCAGCTCCGTCAGCTGGGTGTCCCAATAGCAAAAGTCGGCATTGCAGCTCCAGCGCCCCTTGCGGTTGGCCTCGGCATAGTGGGCCACACTGTTGGTTATGTTCAGAATGTGGGCAAACACCATCTGGGCCACACTGTCAGTACTGTATGCAGGGATATTAGTGACGCACACACCGTGCTCCTTGGCAGCCTCAATGTCAACCACATTGTATCCTGTGGCCAACACCCCGATATACTTCAGGTTTGGCAACTTGCCCATTGCATCGGCGTCGATTACCACCTTGTTGGTAAGCAGGGCGTCGGCATCCTTGCTCCGTTCCAGCAACTCATCGGCAGAGGTGCGCGGATATACCACCACCTCGCCCATCATTTCAAGCTCACCCCAAGACAAATCGCCGGGGTTGACCGTGTGTCCATCCAAAACAACAATCTTCATCTTCAAAAATAAAATTAGCGTTATTCCATAAATCGTTCTCCCCAGCAATCAATCATCCTCTTGATTAGCTTGTCCTCGTGAGGATTGTGCTGGCCATGCCACAAGCGTTCACGGCCGAGAGCGTCGGGCAGATACTGCTGCCGGGTGAAGTTGCCGGGATAGTCGTGGGGATATTTGTATCCGTCATGATAGCCCAGGTCTTTCATCAGCTTTGTCGGTGCGTTGCGCAAGTGCAGCGGCACGGGCTGGTTGCCTGTGCGCTTTACCACCTCCAAGGCCTTGTCTATGCCAAGGTATGCAGAGTTGCTCTTTGCACTCGTAGCCAGGTAGACGGTGGCTTCCGCCAGCGGTATCCTTCCCTCGGGCCACCCTATCTTCATCACAGCGTCGAAGGTGGCGTTAGCCAAAAGCAGCGCGTTGGGATTTGCCAGGCCTATGTCTTCGGCGGCACTTATCACCAGGCGGCGCGCGATGAACTTGGGGTCTTCGCCCCCTTCGATCATCCTCGCCAGCCAATACAGGGCCGCATCGGGGTCGCTTCCGCGTATGCTCTTGATGAACGCAGAGATGATGTCGTAGTGCATCTCTCCGTCCTTGTCGTAAGCCAGCGGGTTTTGCTGCAAGCGATTGACCACAATGTCGTCGGTGATGACCACCTCGTCGGTCGGCGAGGCTTCAACCACAAGCTCAAGTATGTTGAGCAGCTTGCGCGCATCGCCGCCGCTGTATCGAAACATGGCCCCCGTCTCTTTCAGTTCTATCTTCCGTTGCTTCAGCTCCACGTCCTTGGTTATGGCTCGGTTGACAAGCTCCATCAGGTCTGACTCGTCGAGCGGCTTGAGCACATATAGCTGGCAGCGCGACAGCAATGGCCTTATTACTTCAAAAGACGGGTTCTCGGTAGTTGCGCCGATGAGCGTTACCACCCCCTTCTCCACTGCCCCGAGCAGCGAGTCTTGCTGCGACTTGCTGAACCTGTGAATCTCGTCGATGAACAATATTGGCGAGGCCGAGTCGAAGAAACGGCTGCGGCCGGCCTTGTCGATGACCTCACGCACATCCTTAACGCCGCTGGTGACGGCGCTGAGCGTGAAGAAGGGCGTGTCGAGCCGGTTGGCTATTATCTGGGCGAGCGTGGTTTTCCCGACGCCCGGCGGGCCCCATAAAATGAACGACGGCACCCGCCCTGCGTCAATCATCTTGCGCAGCACGGCACCTTCTCCTACAAGATGCTTTTGCCCTATGTATTCATCGAGGGTGCGAGGCCTTAATCTCTCAGCTAATGGTTGTGACATAATCTGTCTACAAAGGTAATAATTTATATCGAATTATAAGCAGCATGAGAATATAAAAAAACGCTAAAAACATGTGACAACTTGCCATTGGCAAGCTTGCTCAAACCATGTGGCAGAACAGCAGCCACTGATGAGTAAAGTAATAAAAAGCGATTGGCGCCCTACTTTCTGGCCACTTGCATAACGCGCTGTGCCACAATGCATTGCCACCGGCACGATTAAGCCGCCCGGCGAGGGCCGTTTCGACGACCCAAACAGCACGTATGGGGGTGCCGAACAGGCCGTTTTGGCCGGTGGCGACGGCCTTGCGGATGGCGGCCGCGGTCAGTGTAAAGTTATGTTACCGCCCTGCCCTGCCCCGCTCACGTGCAGACGCCACCGGCAAAGCTCTGCGACGGGGCAGCGGGAGAACAAAAAAATTTCAAGCAAAAACTTGTACATGACAAATAAAGTATTTACATTTGCAGCATCAAAAACCATACAGTAACACAGACAATGAAACAATCAGGAGCTAAAAAGGCACTCACTCTAAAGACATTGACCAAAAACAACGTTTGGGATTTGCAGGAAAACGACATTTTCCGAATGCTTGATGGCATCGACAAAGATGTCGACATGAAAGACAACCTGCGGCATTACACAGACTTGATGCGCGGAGCTTTCACCATAGAGGAAATAAAAGACGATTCGGCCCCTATAAAGAATAAATATGAAAAAATGGGCTATAAGGTCGGGCAAATCAGACTCGACGACAACTCAACTACTGTTTGGGCTGTGAAAAAGCGCCCGATAATGCGCGTGACCGACCTTACCTACGAGAACATACACCATATCTCCGCCGCCAAACTGATGGAGGTGCTCGACAGAAACTTCGGCGGCGGATGGGAATCATTGTCGCAGAGCATCAAAGACATCATCGAGAGCGGATTCGACATCTCTACGACCACGCTCCCCAAAGACTGGCTCCATAAGCCCGGCGGCATGTTCGACAAGAAGGTGGCCGACGGCTATGAGGTGCTTGAGATAGCCAAAGGCACATGGGTAGAGGCCATTTTCGCGAAGGCCAAGCCCGAGATGGAGAAACCGCGCCTGCAATTCCAAAGCAAGGACGAAGACGAGATACCGGAAGACGACTACGACGACATGGACGAAGATGACGATGAGCCCGATGACCCGGACATGTTTGACGAAGACGACATCAACGAAGACAACTATCGGACGACGTTCGACATTGAGGCCGACCCCGACGAAGAAGCCGGCGACCTGTCGGATTTTGACCCCGAAGACTAAGCCTAACCATACGCCAACACGGGCCGGCAACAGTCCGGCCCGTGTGAAATACTACCTTTAGACAGAACATACCCAATAACTTAAAACATTCACTTATTATGAACATTCCATCGGTATTTTGGATTATCCCGCTGGCATCAATATGTGCACTCGGGATGGCGTGGGTCTTCTTCCGCCAGATGATGAAAGAAGAAGAAGGAACGGCAAGGATGAAAGAGATTGCCGGTCATGTGAGACGCGGTGCCATGGCTTACCTGAAGCAGCAGTACAAAGTTGTGACGCTCGTATTCATCGTGCTCGCTCTCATCTTCGCATTTATGGCTTACGTGCTCCACGTTCAAAATCCATGGGTGCCTTTTGCATTCCTCACTGGCGGATTCTTCTCCGGCCTTGCCGGTTTCTTCGGCATGAAAACAGCCACTTACGCATCGGCACGCACTGCCAACGCCGCACGCTCTGGGCTCGACCGCGGCCTTAAGATTGCCTTCAGGAGCGGAGCTGTCATGGGACTTGTCGTGGTGGGACTGGGCCTGCTCGACATTGCCTTGTGGTTCATAGTGCTCAGCTATTTCTATAGCGGCGACCACATGGCCCTTGTCACTATAACGACCACGATGCTTACATTCGGCATGGGAGCGTCGACCCAGGCGCTGTTCGCCCGTGTGGGTGGCGGAATATATACCAAGGCAGCCGATGTAGGCGCCGACCTTGTGGGTAAGGTTGAGGCCAACATACCCGAGGACGACCCGCGAAACCCGGCCACCATTGCCGACAACGTGGGCGACAACGTGGGCGATGTGGCCGGCATGGGAGCCGACCTGTACGAAAGCTACTGCGGAAGCATACTGAGTACGGCTGCCATCGGCGCCACGGCCTTTGCCATCAATGCCGACATGCAGCTCAAGGCCGTCATTGCACCGATGATCATTGCCGCCGTGGGCATATTCCTGTCGCTGCTCGGAATATATCTTGTGCGCACAAAAGAAGGCGCGACGATGAAGGAACTGCTCCACTCGCTGAGCCTCGGAACCAACGTGGCGGCAGTGCTCATAGCCATAGCTACGTTCTGCATACTTTACCTCATGCAGATTGAAAACTGGGTTGGCGTTTCGTTCTCGGTGCTGAGCGGACTTGCCGCCGGCGTGGTGATAGGCCAGGCTACAGAGTATTATACAAGCCATAGCTATAAGCCTACGCAGAAGATAGCCGAGGCTTCGCAGACCGGCCCTGCAACGGTAATCATCAAGGGAATAGGCACGGGCATGATATCAACCATGATTCCTGTGGTAACAATATCTGTGGCAATAATGCTGAGCTATCTTTTCGCCAACAACTTCGACCTCTCCATGAGTGCAGAAAGCATTTCGAAAGGCCTCTACGGCATTGGCATCGCCGCCGTGGGCATGCTCTCAACGCTTGGCATAACGCTGGCTACCGATGCTTATGGGCCCATTGCCGACAACGCCGGCGGCAACGCCGAGATGAGCGAACTGGGCGAAGAGGTAAGGCAACGCACCGACGCGCTCGACGCTCTGGGCAATACCACCGCCGCAACCGGCAAGGGCTTTGCCATTGGCAGTGCTGCGCTCACCGCTCTCGCCCTGCTCGCCTCTTATGTCGAGGAGATAAAAATAGCCATGCAGCGCGCTGTAAACGAAGGCCAGACCTTCATCGACAATGCCGGCAACATGTTCAACCCGTCTACTGCCAACATGATAGACTTCATGGATTTCTTCCAGGTCAACCTCATGAACCCCAAGGTGCTGGTGGGAGCCTTCATCGGTGGCATGGCGGCATTCCTGTTCTGTGGCCTGACAATGGGCGCCGTTGGCAGGGCCGCCCAGACTATGGTCAACGAAGTGCGCAGACAATTCAGCGAAATAAAAGGCATACTTGAAGGCAAGGCCACGCCCGACTACGGCCGCTGCGTGGAGATAAGCACACGCTCGGCGCAGCGCGAAATGGTTTTCCCGAGCCTCCTGGCCATCATCATCCCAATTGTCGTAGGCGTGCTGCTCGGCGTTGGCGGTGTAATGGGCCTGCTTGTTGGCGGTCTGACCACGGGCTTCACGCTGGCTGTATTCATGGCCAACTCGGGCGGAGCTTGGGACAATGCCAAGAAGATGGTGGAGGAAGGGCATTTCGGCGGTAAGGGAACCGAATGCCATAAGGCCACGATTGTGGGCGACACCGTGGGCGATCCGTTCAAAGACACATCCGGTCCGTCGCTGAACATCCTCATCAAACTGATGTCGATGGTGAGCATCGTAATGGCCGGCCTTACGGTTGCATGCATCTGACGAGCGCCGCAAGCAATAACAAAAGACAATCCCCCTCGCACCATACATGTTGTTTCTGGCGACGAGGGGGATTGCCATTTCTTGATGTAACAAGCCTATTGACAGCCAATGCGGATATGACGTGGCATCCTGAATGGCGCAATCCACGCTGCCTCACAAGGCATGGCAGACTGAAGCGGCTGTGTCATTTGTTTACCGTCAGGTGGAAGCAGCCCTGCTTCACTTCATACTTGATGTAGCAACGGCCCCTCTCCCTGAAGTCGCGCAACACCTCGCTGAGCACCCACTTCAGCGTGTCGTTACGCACCTGCCGGCGCTCAGGGCCATCAGGGTCTTCTATTGTCTTGTATCGATTGTAGCAGATGTCGAAAGTGGTTCCATACAAATGGCAACTGTTTTCGGTTGCATTGCCGTTCCTTGTCCTCAGTTTCCTTACGTCTTCCTTGGTTCGGAGAACGCTCGTCACTATTATCTGGTGCAACGGTATCCCCTTGATGTAAAGGCTGTCGAAATACGCCCTGCCTATATCCTGCAACAGAATAGCCGCCTTGGGCACAAGGTAAGGTATGCTGCTGTTCAACTTGTCTACATAAAAATAGGGATTGCTGCCCACATACACAAGCTCTTCCATCCTGTGCTCCGCTTCAGCGCGGTTGGTAACCGGCGGCACACCATTGTGCCTTGCCGCCACAAGCTGCACGTCGTTGTTGTCAGGAAATGTCTCGCGGAACGAAGGAACGCTGTAAATCCTGTTTTTCACCGGGGTGCCGTCCGGCCTCAAATACCGCCTGGCTATGGCTACATTTGTCATTGTGTCGGCCCGTACCACTGTGCCCACGCTGTCGGCCGGTTTGTCCACCTGGCCATAGGCATCGCCCGCCTTAGGCTTGGCGACATCCGGAAAAACACAACGGACAACAGCCAGCACGGCCACAACACTCATAAACCCAAGTAGATATCTGTTTTTAGAAACCTTCATCAGTTGCTCAAACCATTGTTTACCGTGCAAAGATAACATTTTTATTCCAATTGAAATTATGGTTGGGGCAAAAATAGCATACGCCATATTAATGCACCGGACAAAACTTGCCGGATGGATTCATTTTAACGGCAATGACACCGTTGCGCATTAAAAAGAGAATAAAAAATAGCAAGATATTAAAAAGTTTCTGTAATTTTGCAGATGGAAATAAAGGAAGCATAAAATTGATAGAGAAACATATCGTACTTGAGGACATTGACCCGGTGATATTCTACGGCGTGAACAACGTTCACCTGCAGATGATCAAGGCGCTTTTCCCTAAGCTTAGGATAGTAGGACGCGACAATGTCATACGCGTACTGGGCGACGAAGAACAGATGTGCGCCTTTGAAGATAACATCGAGGCAATGCGCAAGCACATCATAAAATTCAACTCTCTGCGGTCGGAAGACATCCTTGACATAGTCAATGGCCACAAGACCCAAGACGAGATACCCGAAGGGGTGTTAGTATATAGCGTAAGTGGCAGACCGGTGAAAGCGCGCAGCGAAAACCAGCAGAGGCTGATAGATGCCTACAACAAAAACGATATGGTGTTTGCCGTAGGGCCGGCCGGTACGGGAAAGACCTATCTCAGCATAGCCTTGGCAGTAAAGGCGCTGAAGGAGAAGGCCATCAAGAAGATTGTGCTAAGCCGACCTGCCGTCGAAGCCGGCGAGAAACTGGGGTTCTTGCCCGGCGACATGAAAGACAAGATTGACCCTTACCTGCAACCACTATACGATGCACTGGAAGACATGATACCGGCGGCGCGCCTGCAGGACATGATGGAGAAGCACATAATCCAAATCGCCCCGCTTGCGTTCATGCGCGGAAGGACACTCAGCGACGCCGTGGTCATATTGGATGAAGCGCAGAACACCACACCGGCACAGATACGGATGTTCCTGACGCGAATGGGATGGAATACCAAGATGATAATCACCGGCGACTTGACACAGATAGATTTGCCACGCGAACAGTCTTGCGGACTGAAAGAGGCGCTCAACATACTGTCGAACATCGAAGGCATCGGGGTCGTGACACTCAACAAGAAAGACATCGTTCGCCACAAGCTCGTAACGCGGATAGTGAACGCTTACGAGGCGTTTGACAAGGCTAAAGAGAACAAAGAAACGAAACTTAAAAATAGCAACAATGAAAGCATTAACAAAAACTGATTTCCATTTTGAAGGCCAAAAGAGTGTTTATCACGGCAAAGTACGCGACGTGTACAATATAAACGATGACTTGATGGTCATGGTGGCTACGGACAGAATTTCAGCTTTCGATGTAGTACTCCCCAAAGGCATACCATTCAAGGGGCAAGTTCTTAACCAAATAGCAGCCAAGTTCCTTGACGCTACAAGCGACATCTGCCCAAACTGGAAACTTGCAACGCCCGACCCTATGGTGACTGTTGGGCTAAAGTGCGAAGGGTTTCGTGTCGAAATGATTATCCGCTCCATACTGACAGGGTCGGCATGGCGCGAATACAAGAAAGGCTGCAGGGAGATTTGTGGCGTCAAGTTGCCTGAGGGCATGAAAGAGAACCAGAGGTTCCCCGAACCGATAATAACCCCGACAACAAAGGCCGACGAAGGCCATGACCTCAACATATCAAAGGAAGAGATCATTGCACAGGGCATTATGAGCGCCGAAGACTATGCCGTTGTGGAAGACTATACAAGGAAACTCTTTAACAGAGGCCAGGAAATAGCTGCCAGGCAAGGGCTTATATTGGTTGACACTAAGTATGAGTTCGGCAAGAGAGACGGCAAAATATACCTCATCGACGAGATACACACACCCGACTCAAGCCGCTATTTCTACGCCGACGGGTACGAGGAGAAATTTGAGAAAGGCGAACCACAGCGCCAACTGTCAAAGGAGTTTGTACGCCAATGGCTCATAGAGCACAACTTCATGAACGAGCCCGGACAGCAAATGCCTGAGATTACCGACGAATACGCAGCAAGCGTGAGCGACAGGTACATTGAGCTTTACGAGCATATCACCGGCGAGAAGTTTGACAAAGCTGCCGAAGAAGGTGATATTGCCGCACGCATAGAAAAGAACGTGAGCGCTTATCTCAAGACCAGATAAGCAGGCTCAGCACCCCTTTCCAAACATTCCCGTATATAATAATGTACAGACAAGAGGAGATAAAGCCGTATAGCGGACGTGAGAGCAAGGGCAAACAGGTCGAACAGATGTTCGACCAGATTGCCCACTCTTACGACGCCCTCAACCACCGCCTGTCATGGGACATTGACAAGTGTTGGCGACGCAAGGCCATATCGCAACTGAAGCCTTATGCCCCCGGCACAATACTCGACGTTGCAACAGGCACGGGAGACTTCGCTATACTCTCCGCAAAGATGCTTAACCCGTCGAAACTTGTCGGGATAGACCTGAGCGAAGGCATGATGGAGATAGGCCGCAACAAGGTGAAACAACAAGGCTTGGACGGCACAATATCTTTCACAAAGGGCGACTGCATGCATTTGCCGTTTGGCGATGAAAGTTTCGATGCCGTCACGGCAGCCTTTGGCATCAGGAATTTCGAGGACTTGGAACAGGGACTGAGAGAGATGCAACGTGTGCTGAAGAAAGGCGGCGTGTTGTGCATCATCGAACTCACCACCCCGGTGAGCTTCCCAATGAAGCAACTATTCCGCGTCTATTCGCACACAATCCTCCCGATGTACGGAAGGATGATTTCTAAGGACGACAAAGCATACAGCTACCTGACGGCCACGATAGAGGCTTTCCCACAGGGGGAGACTATGATTGGCATACTCAAGGGCGCCGGCTTTACGTCTGCGTCGTTCAAGCGACTGACTTTTGGTATATGCACCATGTACATGGCTAAGAAATAAACAACAACGTTATGGATAAATATGGCCTCATAGGGTATCCGCTCGTACATTCGTTCTCAATAAGTTATTTCAACCAGAAATTCATCGACGAGAAGATAGATGCTGTTTATGAGAACTTCGAGATACCCACAATCGACTTGCTCCCGGAAGTCATTGATTCTAACCCTGACTTGCGCGGGCTCAACGTGACAATCCCATACAAGCAGAAAGTCATGCCTTTCCTCGACGCCATAAGCCAGGAGGCTATGGCCATCGGGGCTGTCAATGTGATCAAGGTGACAAGGGAAGGCGGCAAAAGCAGATTGAAAGGCTATAACTCCGATGTGATTGGATTTACCAAGAGCATAGAGTCAATGCTTGAGAAATTCCATAAGAAGGCATTGATACTCGGAACGGGGGGCGCCTCAAAAGCCGTGGACTACGGGTTGAAATCCCTCGGCCTGGAAACAGTGTTTGTCAGCAGATACCAACGTCCGGGCACCATTCAGTATGAGGACATAACACCCGACATAATAAAGGAGTACAACGTAATAGTCAACTGTACTCCGTGCGGCATGTATCCCCACACGGAAGAGTGCCCCAAACTGCCCTACGAAGCCATGGACAACCGCACAATCCTATATGACTTGATATACAATCCCGACACCACTTTGTTCATGAAGAAAGGTGCCGAGCATGGCGCAAACACAAAGAACGGGCTCGAGATGCTGCTGCTGCAGGCCTTTGCCAGCTGGGACTTCTGGCATGGCAAGGAACAGGACTGACCATAAGCCGGCCCGGCCGACAAATAACAATACACAAATTAAGGTATATGGAGAATAGCAACCGATACATGATGCGCGGTGTCAGCGCCGCAAAGGAAGATGTTCACAACGCGATAAAGAATATAGACAAGGGCATCTTCCCACAAGCATTTTGCAAGATAATACCCGACATACTGGGTGGCGACCCTGAATATTGCAACATAATGCATGCCGACGGGGCCGGAACAAAATCGTCGTTGGCCTACGCATATTGGAAAGAGACTGGCGACCTCGGAGTTTGGAAGGGCATTGCGCAAGACTCACTCATTATGAACACCGACGACCTGCTGTGTGTCGGTGCCGTCGACAACATATTAGTGTCAAGCACAATCGGCCGCAACAAGATGCTCGTGCCGGGCGAAGTAATCTCGGCAATCATCAACGGCACCGACGAACTGCTCAAGCAGATGAGGGAGATGGGAATCGGAATATACGCAACCGGAGGCGAAACGGCCGACGTTGGCGACCTTGTGCGCACCATCGTCGTAGACACCACGGTGACATGCAGAATGAAGCGGAGCGACGTGATAAACAATGCCAACATCCGTCCGGGCGACGTCATTGTCGGACTGGCTTCTTTCGGCAAGGCCACATACGAAGACAGGTATAACGGCGGCATGGGAAGCAACGGACTGACAAGCGCCCGCCACGACGTATTTGCGAAATACCTGGCAGAGAAATACCCCGAGACCTACGACCATGCGGTGCCGTCCGACCTGGTGTACAGCGGCCACTACCACCTGGACCAAAGGATAGACGGCCTGGATGTCGACGCCGGGCAGCTTGTGCTGTCGCCAACGCGCACCTACGCCCCCGTCATTAAGAGGATACTCGACAAACACCGCCACGACATCCACGGCATGGTGCATTGCACCGGAGGGGCCCAAACCAAGGTCCTGCACTTTGTCGGCGACAACTGTCATGTGGTGAAAGACAACATGTTTGCCGTACCACCATTGTTCAGCATCATTAGAGAAGAAAGCGGAACCGACTGGAAGGAGATGTACAAGGTGTTCAACATGGGGCACAGGATGGAAATATATGTAAGCAAAGAGCTTGCAGACGACATCATCTCAATAAGCCGGCAGTTCGGCATAGAGGCACAGGTGGTGGGCCATATCGAAGAGGGAAAGAAGAGCCTTACGATAAAGAGCGAGTTTGGAACATTTGAATACGACTGACATATATGCCAGAAAACAATAGCATACTTGAGAAACTTGACGGATTGGTGAGCAGGTACGAGGAGGTGGCAACGCTCATCACCGACCCTGCCGTCATTGCCGACCAGGAACGATACGTCAAGCTCACACGCGAATACAAGGAACTGGGCGACATCATGGATGCCCGAAGGCGTTACGTGGCGTGCCTTAACTCCATAGCCGAAGCAAAAGACATACTGGCCAACGAGAACGACCCTGAAATGAAAGAGATGGCCAGGGAGGAGCTCTCGGCAAACGAAGCGATGCAGCCGAAAATTGAAGATGAGATTAAGATGGCCCTTGTCCCAAAAGACCCGGAGGACGCAAAGAACGTGCAAATGGAAATAAGGGCCGGTACTGGAGGCGACGAGGCCGCCTTGTTTGCAGGCGACTTGTTCCAGATGTACAAGAAGTTTTGCGACTCAAAAGGTTGGTCGTTGGCCATAACAAGTGTCAGTGAAGGGGCTGTCGGCGGATTCAAGGAAATAGACTTTGCCGTCAGCGGCGACAACGTTTACGGCACATTGAAATATGAGTCGGGCGTGCACCGCGTGCAACGCGTGCCGGCCACCGAGACCCAGGGACGCATGCACACCAGCGCAGCCACTGTGGCCGTGCTCCCTGAAGCCGACCGGTTTGAAGTGAACATAAACGAAGGTGACATCAAGTGGGACACGTTCAGGAGCTCGGGCGCAGGAGGACAGAATGTCAACAAGGTGGAATCGGGTGTCAGGCTGCGGTATCCGTGGAAGAACCCGAATACCGGCGAGACGGAGGAAATACTGATAGAGTGCACCGAGACGCGCGACCAACCCAAGAACAAGGAGCGCGCCCTGTCGAGATTGCGCACATTCATATATGACCGTGAGCACCAGAAATACATAGATGACATAGCCAACCGCCGCAAGACGCTTGTGTCGACAGGCGACAGAAGCGCCAAGATACGTACTTACAACTTTCCGCAAGGCCGTGTCACCGACCACAGGATTGGATATACCACCCACGACTTGCAGGGATTTTTGGGCGGCGACATACAGGCACTCATCGATGCACTGACTGTTGCCGAAAACGCTGAGCGAATGAAAGACAACGAACTATAAACATCAATATCCGACAAACGCCATGAACAGAAAAGAACTGACAGAGCAGATTTTCAAGAAAAAAACATTCTTGTGTGTCGGCCTTGACACTGACATAAGCAAGATTCCAAGCCATCTGCTGGCAGACGACGACCCTATATTTGCATTCAACAAAGCCATTGTCGACGCTACCGCACCTTACTGTGTGGCATACAAGCCCAACCTTGCATTCTACGAATCGGCAGGGCTGAAAGGCATGGCTTCATTCGAGAAGACGGTGGGCTACATCAAGGAATCATACCCCAACCACTTCATCATTGCCGACGCCAAGCGCGGAGACATAGGAAACACATCGGCCATGTATGCCAGGACATTCTTTGGCGAGTATGATGTCGACGCCCTGACCGTGGCGCCATACATGGGTGAAGACAGTGTCACGCCGTTCCTCACCTACGAAGGCAAGTGGGTGATACTGCTTGCACTGACAAGCAACAAGGGCTCGCACGACTTCCAGATGACACCCTTTGCCAACGGAGAGCGTCTGTTTGAGAGCGTGCTGAAGACCTCGCAAAAATGGGGCGATGACCAGAACATGATGTATGTGGTAGGCGCAACCCAAGGCAGGATGTTTGAAGACATACGCAAGGTGGCCCCCACCCACTTCCTGCTCGTTCCCGGCGTTGGCGCCCAGGGAGGCAGTCTGCAGGAGGTGTGCAAATACGGCATGACCAAAGACTGTGGCCTACTGGTGAATTCATCGAGGGGAATAATATATGCGGGCAGCGGCGAGGACTTTGCGGCCACGGCTGCCGAAAAGGCACGCGAGCTGCAGGCAGAGATGGAAACGGAGCTGGCCCGGCTGTGAGCGGCAGCATTAGCCTACCCCAACATTGATTAGACATGCGACAAAAGAAGGAGTCGGCAGGCTCCTTCTTTTGTAATGCAATAGGAAAGAATGGCACAAGCGCGATAACAATATCATTTACAACTACTTACAAACGGGCCATCGTTAAGTGCCGAAATGGCCCTTGCGGCCACCTCATACAGCCCGTTTCACGATTCAATATGGCCTGTTTCGGCTTGCCATACAACCGCCGGGGGCCCATGCCCCAACCTTTTGTAACGAAAAATGCGCCCCACATGCCTGCATGGAGCGGTAGCGGCAGCCGCAGGCAAGCATGGCCCAAGTGGTGGCATACGGCAATCCTGCCGACGGTGCAGGCACAATGAAGGATTTGAACATATAATCCACATGAACGACTACAAGATAATCAACGACCCTGTTTTCGGGTTCATAAAGATTCCGCGCGGACTGCTTCTCAACATAGTGCAGCATCCGCTCATGCAGAGGCTGACGCGGATAAACCAACTCGGCTTGGCTTCTGTGGTCTATCCGGGGGCAAGGCATTCACGTTTCCAACACTCGATAGGGGCGTTCCACTTGATGAGCGAGGCCATTGCCACACTGAGGCAAAAGGGCAACTTCATTTTCGACAGCGAGGCAGAGGCCGTCGAGGCGGCAATACTGATGCACGACATAGGGCACGGCCCGTTCAGCCATGTGCTTGAACACACACTGTTCAAGGGCATATCCCACGAAGAGATATCGCTGATGATGATGGGAAAGATAAACCATGAGCTGGGCGACCAGCTTAACCTGGCCATCAAGATATTCAAGAACGAATACCCCAAGAACTACCTGCACCAACTCATCAGCAGCCAGCTCGACATGGACAGACTCGACTACCTGCGGCGCGACAGTTTCTTTACAGGTGTCAACGAGGGCAACATCGGCAGTGCGCGCATAATAAAGATGCTGAACGTGCATGACGACAACCTCGTGGTGGAGCACAAAGGCATATTTTCAATAGAAAACTACCTCACCTCGCGCAGGCTGATGTACTGGCAAGTCTATCTCCACAAGACAGCCGTCGGCTACGAGAGCGTGCTCATCAGCGCCCTCAACAGGGCCAAGGCCCTGGCACGCAGCGGTTGCACTGTGTTTGCGCCGCCGTCATTGAAGTTCTTTCTCGACAATGACGTTGATGCAAAATGGTTCGACGAACACCCGGAAACGATTGATGTCTATCGCGAACTCGACGACAATGACATATGGAGCGCCCTGAAGGTGTGGATGCACCATGACGACAAGATTCTGTCGACACTTGCCGACAACATGGTCAACCGGCACATCTTCAAGGTCGAGGTAAGCGACACCCCGTTCAGTGAAGAATATGTTGAAGAAATATCACAACATGTAAGCGGCCACCTTGGCATCGACAAGGAAGACTCCAAATACTTTGTCGTGGTCAACACAATACAGAAAGACATGTACGACATGGACGACGACAACATAACCATAATGTATGACGACGGAACAACCAAAGACATTTCAAAGGCTTCCGAACTGCTCAATGTCGAGCTGCTTTCTAAAAAAATAAGAAAATATTACCTCTGTTATCAACGTATCTAAATAAATATTGCTATATTTGCAGAATTAATTAGGCCAATATAACTATTAAGATGGAATTTACAGCGAAACAAATTGCAAGTTACATCGGCGGAAAAGTGGAGGGCGACGACAATGCCACCGTCAATACTTTTGCCAAGATTGAAGAGGGCAAGGCGGGAGCGATATCGTTTCTTTCCAACCCCAAATACATTCACTATATTTATGACACAGAATCAAGCATAGTGCTGATAGACAACAGCATGGTGCTTGACAAGCCCGTAAAGGCCACACTCATCAGGGTAGACAATGCCTACGAGTGCGTTGCCAAGCTGTTGCAACTGTACGAGTCGGCCAAACCTAAGAAGAAAGGCATCGACCCGCTGGCATCAATCTCGCCGTCGGCAACAGTCGGCAACGACGTTTACATTGGTGCCTTTGCTTGCATAGGCGACGGCGCCACCATAGGCGACGGCACCCAAATCTACCCCCATGCCGTGGTTGGCGACGGGGTCACGGTGGGCAGCGGATGCATAATATATCCCAATGTCACGATATACCAGGGATGCCAGCTTGGCAACAATGTAGTGGTGCATGCCGGCGCAGTGATAGGTGCCGACGGTTTCGGCTTCGCCCCCAACACCGAGTGCTATGACAAGATACCCCAAATAGGCATTGTCACGATTGAAGACAATGTAGAGATAGGCGCCAACACCTGCATAGACCGCTCTACCATGGGCAGCACGGTGATACGCAAGGGCGTTAAGCTCGACAACTTGATACAAGTGGCTCACAATGTCGAGATTGGCGAGAATACGGTGATGTCTGCACAAGTGGGCATAGCCGGCAGCACAAAAGTTGGAGCTTGGTGTATGTTCGGCGGCCAGGTGGGCTTAGCCGGGCACATTCATATTGGCGACAAAACATTCCTTGGCGCCCAGTCGGGAGTTCCCGGCAACATCAAAGGCGACCAGACGCTCATCGGTACGCCGCCGATGGAACCCAAGGCTTACTTCAAGTCGCAGGCCATCTTCCGCAAATTGCCTGAACTTTACAAAGAGATAAATGAACTGAAGAAACAAGTAGATGAACTAAAAAACAAATAAAATCAACGTATGATGAAACAGATGACGCTGAAGGGCAGTTTCTCGCTCTGTGGCAAAGGGCTGCATACAGGACTCAGTCTGACGGTTACATTCAACCCGGCTCCCGAAAATACAGGTTATAAAATACAACGCATCGACCTTGAGGGCATGCCAACCATCGACGCTGTGGCTGAAAATGTGGTCGATACGCAACGTGGCACCGTGCTTGGCAAAGGCGATGTGAGGGTGTCTACAGTTGAACACGGACTTGCAGCGCTCTATGCACTGGGCATAGACAACTGCCTCATACAGGTTAACGGGCCGGAATTCCCCATCCTCGACGGCAGCGCCGCAATGTACATTGACAAAATCAACGAGGTCGGCATAGAGGAGCTGAACGCCCCGAAAGACTGGTACGTGATCAGAAAAAAGATTGAAGTAAAAGACGAAGAGAGCGGTTCATGCATAACAATCTTGCCCGACGACGAATTCAGCCTTACGGCCATGTGCTCCTTCAACTCAAAGTTCATTAACAGCCAGTTTGCAACTCTCGACAAGGTTGAGGATTTCTCGAAGGAGATTGCCCCTGCGCGCACATTCGTGTTCGTACGCGACATTGAGCCGCTGCTTAAGGCAAGTCTCATCAAGGGTGGCGACCTTGACAACGCCATCGTCATATACGAAAAGCAGATTTCACAAGAGCAACTTGACAAATTGGCCGACATGCTCCATGTCGAGCACCGCGACGCCACCGAGCTTGGCTACATACAGCACAAGCCCCTGGTGTGGGAAAACGAATGCACACGCCACAAGCTGCTTGACATTATAGGCGACATGGCCCTGATAGGTAAGCCCATCAAAGGACGCATAATAGCCACGAGGCCCGGCCACACCATCAACAACAAGTTTGCACGCCAGATGCGTCGCGACATACGCAAGCACGAGATACAGGCACCTATTTACAATCCGAACGAGGAGCCTATAATGGACATCAACAGGATAAGGGAGCTACTGCCCCACCGCTATCCCATGCAGCTTGTCGACAAAGTCATCTATCTCGGCGCAACAAGCATCGTTGGCGTCAAGAACATCACCAGCAACGAGCCGTTCTTCCAGGGCCACTTCCCGCAGGAACCTGTCATGCCGGGTGTCCTTCAGATTGAAGCGATGGCGCAATGTGGCGGACTGTTGGTACTCAACACGGTTGATGAGCCGGAGCGTTGGTCGACATATTTCATGAAGATTGACGACGTCAAGTTCCGCCAGAAAGTCGTTCCGGGCGACACATTGCTGTTTAAAGTCGACTTGCTCGCCCCTGTGCGCCATGGCGTATCGTCAATGAAGGGCTACGGCTTCGTGGGAGAGCGCGTTGTCGTTGAAGCCACTTTCACGGCCCAAATAGTTAAGAACAAATAAGCACCAAGCACATGAACATAATAAGCCCAATGGCTTTCGTTGACCCGGAAGCTAAATTAGGAGACAACAATGTCATCGGACCGTTCTGCTTTATCGACAAGAATGTGGTTATAGGCAACAACAACAAGCTCTATAACAGCGTTACCATACACACAGGGGCACGCATTGGCGACAACAATGAGTTCTTCCCGGGGGCAAGCATAAGCACAAAGCCGCAAGACCTGAAATACAAAGGTGAAGACACTCTCTGTGAGATTGGCAACAACAACAGCATCAGGGAGACCGTCACCATAAGCCGCGGCACTGCCAGCAAGGGCAAGACAACCATTGGCTCAGGCTGCCTGCTCATGGAAAACGTGCACATCGCCCACGACTGTGTCATAGGCAACGGCTTGATAATGGGCAACTCCACCAAGATGGCCGGCGAGGTGGTCATTGACGACAATGCCATTATCAGCGCAACAGTGCTGTGCCATCAGTTCTGCCGGATAGGAGGTTATGTCATGATTCAGGGCGGTTGCCGCTTCAGCCAAGACATCCCTCCATTCATAATTGCAGGAAAAGAGCCCACAAGATACTGCGGAATAAACATCATAGGGCTACGTCGTAGAGGGTTTAGCAATGAGGCTATAGAAACAATACACGACACCTACCGCATCATTTATGCCAACGGCATAATCAAAGATGGCATTCAGGAGGCACGCGCAAAGTATCCAGGAGTAAAAGAAGTAGAATATATCTGCACGTTCATAGAGAATTCCAAACGCGGAATAATCAGGTAATGGACACGCTAATAGTAGTCACAGGCCCAACAGCTGTTGGTAAGACAGAGTTATGCTTGGAGATTGCCAGCAAGTACAACATACCGATCATAAGCGCCGACTCACGGCAAATGTATGATGGTATGCGCATCGGCACAGCTGCCCCGACCGCTGAGCAACTGCAGGCGGTGAGGCATTACTTCATCGGTAACCTGAAACTCGCCGACTACTATAATGCCGCCATGTACGAGCAAGACGTAATCAGTTTGTTAGGCAGGCTCTTCAGGCAAGGACACGAAGCCCTTGGTGCCAAACACGGAGCCAAAGCCCTGATGACAGGAGGGAGCATGATGTACATCGATGCCGTTTGCAACGGCATCGATGACATCCCCACCATCGAAGCCGGCATACGCTCAATGATGAAAGAACGCCTTGAAAAAGAAGGCTTGGATGCCTTGTGCAAAGAGTTAGAAAAGCTTGACCCACAATACTATGAAATAGTAGACAAAAGAAATGTCCGCCGTGTTTTGCATGGCTTGGAGATATGCATACAAACCGGAAAACCTTATTCTTCATTCAGAACAAGCGTGACAAAGAAGCGCAATTTCAATGTGGTAAAGATTGTGTTGAACCGCCCACGTGAAGAATTATATACGAGAATAAATGACCGAGTAGACAAAATGATGGATGCGGGATTGCTCGATGAAGCCAAGGCCCTCTACCCTTTCAAGGATTCAAACGCATTAAACACTGTCGGATACAAGGAACTCTTCGCTTACATCGAAGGCAAATACACGCTCGACGAGGCTGTCGAGCGCATAAAGGGCAACACAAGGCGGTATGCGCGGAAACAACTGACGTGGTTTAAAAAGTACGACGATGCCCATTGGTATAACCCTGACGACAAAGACGCTATAATGCAATACATTTCTCAAATATGAACAGGACAAAGAATAAAAGTAATGCAGTAAAACGCTGTTTTGACTTTTGCAAAGATGCAATGGGCAAGGCTTGGCGTTGGTACAAGAGCCTATACAAAGGAAGACCGTGGTATATCAAGACCATATCGGCATTGATGTCTTTCATTGTGGCATTCATCTTGTATTTAGTTGCGGTTGACATTAACTTCCTGTGGCTCTTCGGCAAGTCGCCAGACATGGCCACAATAAAGAATCCTATCACCAACCAAGCAACAGAAATATATAGTGCCGACAGCGTGATGATAGGCAAATTCTTCAGCGAGAACAGGACTCCTGTAGAATACGAAGACGTAAACCCGGTGTTCTGGAAGGCGTTGGTAGACACAGAAGACGAACGCTTTTACAAACATTTCGGCATAGACTTCCAGGGTGTCTTCGCCGCAATCAAGGACTTTGCCCTGCACAACGACGCCAGGGGAGCGTCGACCATTACGCAGCAATTGGCCAAGAACATGTTCAGGGTGCGCACGCAATACTCCACGGGGTTGCTCGGAAAGATACCCGGACTGAAGATTCTCATCATGAAAAGCAAGGAGTGGATTACGGCCGTAAAGATAGAACAGCTATTCACCAAAAAAGAAATTCTAACCATGTATGCCAATACCGTCGACTTCGGTTCGAACGCTTTTGGCATCAAGACGGCTTGCAAGACATATTTCGGCAACACTCCCGCCGAGCTTACCACAGAGCAAGCGGCCGTCCTTGTGGGCATGCTGAAGGCAACAACTTATTACAATCCACGCCTAAACCCGGACAACAGCCTCAGAAGGCGCAACACCGTGATGAACAACATGGTGGTTCACGGCGACCTGACAAGTGCCCAGTACGACTCCTTGAAGAATTTGCCCATAACGCTGAACTACAGCGTTGAGAGCACATACGACGGCCAGGCGACCTACTTCCGCGAGGCTATTGCAAACTACTTGCGTGACTGGTGCAAGGAGAACGGGTATGACCTATACAACAGCGGACTGAAAATCTATACGACAATAGATACAAAAATGCAGAAATATGCGGAGGAAGCAGCCCGCAAGCAAATGAAAGTCGTACAGCGGAACTTCGACAACCACTGGGGCAACACAAACCCCTGGCAGGATGAAAACCACAATGAGATTCCCAATTTCATAGAAGACATTGCAAAGAAACTGCCTGTATACAAGTATCTGTCAGAGAAATATGCCGACGAGCCGGACTCTATATCATACTGGCTCAACAAGCCGCACACAGTGAAACTGTTTGATTACGACAAAGGCACGATAGAGAAAGAGATGAGCACTCTCGACTCCATTCGCTACATGGAGCGGTTCATGCATTGCGGCTTTGTGGCAATGGAGCCCAACACAGGCTACGTTAAGGCATGGGTGGGCGACATTGATTTCGACACATGGAAGTATGACAAGGTAACAGCCATGCGCCAGCCAGGCTCGACGTTCAAGCTCTTTGTATATGCGGAAGCCATGAACCAGGGCCTCACGCCATGCGACAAGCGTCGTGACGAATACTTCAGCATGCGCGTGTATGACAAGTTCAAGAAGAAAGAAGTTACGTGGGCGCCTACCAACGCCAATGGTTATTTCACCGGCGACTCTATGCCGCTGAAGGCAGCCTTTGCCCAAAGCATCAACTCTGTGGCAGTGAAGCTCGGGCAAGAAGTCGGCATTGACAACATTGTAAACACAGCGCACGCCATGGGAATAAAAAGCCCGCTGGACAATACGCCATCGCTGGCATTGGGCTCAAGCGACGTAAACCTGCTGGAACTGGTAAATGCATACAGCACCGTGGTTAACGACGGCAAGGCCCACGACCCTGTGCTGGTGACAAGGATACTCGACCGCGACGGCAATGAAATATACGTTGCGCCGTCAGAACAGCGCCAAGCCATACCCTACAAGAGCGCATTCCTCATGCAGCAGTTGCTTCTCGGAGGCCTGCGTGAGCCAGGTGGCACGAGCATGAGCCTGTGGCGGTATGTCAGGGCATACAACGATACTGAATTCGGAGGCAAGACCGGCACATCAAACAACCACTCCGACGCATGGTTTGTCGGTGTCAGTCCAAAGATTGTAGTTGGAGCATGGGTCGGTGGCGAGTACCGTAGCATACACTTCCGCACTGGCGCCTTGGGCCAGGGCAGCCGCACGGCACTGCCAATATGCGGCAATTTCCTCGAGTCGCTATTGGGCGACCCGGCCTTCAAACGGTATCACGGCAAGTTTGCCAAGCCCACCGACGAGATTGAATACGAGATGTATAACTGTAGCAGCTACTACAGGAAGAAAGAAAATCCCGACTCCAGTCTCATCGACAGCATAGGCGCTGCCATCAGCGGAGTGTCCATATCACTCGACCCAGAAATCAACCCGGTGAGCCGTGACACAAGCCGCAACCACGGTGGCACGCACCCAACGGCGCCCCACAACGACAAGCAGCGCAACAAAACCGGCCACAACAATGAAGCTGGCAAGAGAAAGCCATCATACGAGGACGTCTACTTTTGATTGGTAACGGCAAACCAATGGAATTAGACTTGAACAATCGCGAATGGCAGTCGGCACTGCGCATCATCAACACAACCCGTCGCTCGCTTTTCCTGACAGGTAAAGCGGGCACGGGTAAATCTACATTTTTACGCTATGTTGCCCAGAACACCCAAAAGAAACATGTGATACTTGCCCCAACGGGCATTGCGGCCATCAATGCAGGTGGCAGCACTCTCCACAGTTTCTTCCGCCTGCCGTTCCATCCCCTCATCCCGACGGACAACAGATACAACACCCGCAACATAAGGAAGACACTAAAATACAGCAGCGACCATTGCAAACTGTTGCGCGAAATCGACCTCATTATCATTGACGAGATAAGCATGGTGCGCGCAGACATCATCGATTTCATAGACAAGGTGCTACGGATATATTGCCGCAACATGCGCGAACCGTTCGGGGGCAAGCAGCTCTTGCTTGTCGGCGACATCTACCAGCTGGAACCCGTAGTAACCGAAGACGACCGCAGGCTGCTGCAACCGTTTTACGAATCGTTCTATTTCTTCTCGGCCAAGGTCTTCAGGGAGATGCAGCTGATTAGCATTGAACTGAAAAAGGTGTACAGGCAGACCGACAGGACATTCATTGACATACTCGACCACATACGCAACAACACCGCCGGAGAAAGGGAACTGAGGATACTCAACGGGCAGGTGGGCCGCAAGTTGCAATCCGACGGCAATGCGCTGACCATCACCCTGGCCTCGCGTCGCGACACCGTAGACTATATAAACGAGCAACAGCTCAGCAAGCTCGAAGGCGCGGCTACTGTATTCCATGGCGAGGTGAGCGGCGAGTTTCCGATAACATCGCTCCCCACCCCAATCGAATTGCACTTGAAGCCTGGTGCCCAGATAATATTCATCAAGAACGACAAAGACAAGAGATGGGTCAACGGCACGCTCGGTGTGATAGACGCCATAGACGAGACACAGGGAATAATAAGCGTGATAACTGAAGATGGCAACGAGCACGACGTTGAACGTGACATATGGGAAAACATACGCTACACATTCAACGAGAAGGAGCAGAAGATAGAAGAGCAGCAACTTGGCGTCTACCGACAGTTCCCCATGCGACTGGCATGGGCCATTACCGTACACAAAAGCCAGGGACTGACATTCAGGCAGGTCAGCATCGACTTCACCGGAGGGGTGTTTGCCGGAGGCCAAGCCTATGTAGCCCTGAGCCGTTGCACGTCGCTTGAAGGCATCAGCCTTACCGAACCGCTCAAGCCAAAAGACGTTTTCGTAAGGCCGGAAGTGGTGCGCTTTGCCCGACAGTACAACAACAACAGCATATTTGCTAAAGCACTGAGCGAGAGCAAGGCCGACATTGAGTACCGAGAGGCAGTGAGGGCCTTCGACGACCACGATTTCGATGGTTTCATAACAAACTTTTTCAAGGCCATCCACAGCCGTTACGACATAGAGAAACCGGCAGCCAAACGACTCATACGGCGCAAGTTAAGCATAATAACATCGCTCATGGCCGAAAACGGCAGTCTCAGGGATGAGTTGCTCCGCAAGGAAGAACAAATGAAGAAGCTTGCCGTGGAATACACCATGCTCGGCAAGGAGTGCGAGAACGAGCATATGACCGACGCCGCCATAGCCAACTACCGAAAAGCGCTTGAGCTCTATCCCGATGCTTACGAAGCACGGCGCAGGATAAAAGCATTGAGCAAGCAATAGAATGCGTGCCTCGGCGACCGGCTGACGGCACACAACCACCGAGCCCCCTACTGGCAACCAAGATGCCAGAAGGGGGCTCAATGCGTATTGACCTGTAAGCCATGCCCACTTGGGGGCGAGCAGACGGCGACTCGCAGTGCTACAGTAGCGCCTGCACCATGCGCGGCCAAAGACAACGGCTGGCTGTCGCGGCACTGTCACGCCGCCCTTCCACCACCCTCTAACCTACGGTGCAGGTCACGGCACCGCCCGACGTAATGCCCCAAACAGCACCGGCCGGGCTCATTGCAGACGCCGGAACATGCCCGTCTGCGGGAAAGGGGCAAGGGTCAGACAATTGCCGGCACAAGATATTTCACCATGCCATATCCGGCAAAAATAAGCCAGACATACAATACGAGGGCAAGAACAAAAGGCTTGGCACCGGCTTTGCGGAATTTGTCGATGCTCGTCTCGGCTCCCAAAGCCGTCATTGCCATTGTAAGCAGGAATGTGTCGAGAGTGTTGATGAAGCCGACAACGGCTTCGGGAAGCAAGTCGAACGAGTTGAAACCGATGACCACAAGGAAGAGCACCGCAAACCATGGTATAGCTATCTTTGCCCTGCTCGAGTCGCCAGTGCCATTCACGGCAGCGCGCGCAACGAAATAACCTATGATAAACAAAACCGGCACCAGCATCATCACCCTTATCATCTTTACGATGATGGCCGGGTCTGCCACAGCCTTGCCCATGGCGTTTCCGGCCCCGACCACATGGGCAACCTCGTGGACAGTGGCCCCGGTGAATATGCCCATTGCCTCCGGCGACAGGTCGATGAGCCCGCTACGGTAAGCTATCGGGTAAAGAAACATCGACAATGTGCCGAATATCACGACTGTTGCCACGGCCACGGCCGTCTTATACGGCTTTATCCTTATAGTAGATTCTGTGCCCAGTACGGCCGCAGCGCCGCAGATGGAGCTGCCAACGGATGTAAGCAGGGTTATGCCCCTGTCCATCTTGAGGAGCCGCCCCACAGCCATGCCAACGCCAATGGTCGTGGCCACGATGATGGCGTCGACCAATATTGCCGGCAGGCCTACCGCCGTTACATCCTGGAACGTAAGCCTGAAGCCGTAGAATATGATGCCTATGCGCAGCACGCGCTTTGAACAGAACTGTATGCCGGGCACCCATGTATCCGGAAGGTTGTTTCTCAGGCTGTTGGCATAGAGCATTCCGAGGATGATTCCGACAATCATCGGACTAAGCGACAGGGCCTTGACAAAGTCCATGTCACCGATATAAAAAGCTGCACAAGAAAAAAGCGCAATCAACAAAACGCCATGCAGCATACTGCTTCTCTGTTCTGATAACTTCATAATGATAAGAATTTAGTTAAGAAAATTAATGATTTACAGATGACCAATGCCACTGTTTGTAATAATCAATTACCATCGGCATTCGCATCATGCCGTTATCCCAATTACATTGACAGACAACACATTAGCCGGCCTGCGCCCATTGGCATTCAAAACGGCCGCCATCACGCCGCCAAACAGGCCATATCGCTTTTAGAAACGGGCCGTTTTGCCATGCAAAATGGCAGAGGCAGCCCCACATTACATACTTTTGTCATGATTTAATTCCACTCCCATGGCGTGCCGCAGTCTACATCGAGCAATGTGCCCGCGGCAAGAGTGCTCTGCCCCACTCGCTCTGGCCACACGCTCATTCGGCCAGATGGCTTACCAATATCTTTATTCCTATGAGCATCAATATCACTCCTCCCACCAACTCGGGCTTCAGCTTCTTTGCTATTGCCTTGCCAAACTTCACCCCGAGCGCATTGCCTGTGATGGCCATGACAAACGAGACAAGGCCTATAACGAGCAACGGAACTCCCAACTGTCCGGCGCTTTTGTATCCAAGGCAGGCAAACGAGATGCCCACAGCCAGCGCATCAATGCTGGTGGCGACCGAGAGCACAATCTGAGTGCGTAGCTTGCGCGGGTTGAAATGGTGGCATTCTTCTTCCTCCACAAATGCGTCTCTAATCATTTTTCCGCCAAGAAAGGCAAGCAGGCCGAATGCTATCCAATGGTCGACAGACTGCAGGTAGTCGCTGAAATAATTCGTGCCGAGCCATCCCAGGAAAGGCATGAATGCCTGAAACGCCCCGAAGAAAACAGCCATACGTATCGTAACACAAAAAATGAAACGTCGCATGATAACCCCGCTGACCATAGACACAGCAAAGCAATCCATAGCCAAGGCCAGTGACAGAAGGCAAATGTCAAACAGACTCATAATCATTGATTCATAAAGCGAATGCAAAGTTACGAAAAATCTCTGGAATAACCTCGAAAAACGGGAGAAATGACGCTAAATGAC